>Ga0334898_1000143_pt1 | contig 137378 bp, 128 predicted proteins | sample GraSluR3_MG_10_FD_207228 | JGI IMG/M metagenome (GOLD analysis project Ga0334898, IMG submission 207228) | Sludge microbial communities from methane-producing bioreactor in Wageningen University, Netherlands - Granular Sludge_3_08-R3 | ecosystem: Engineered > Bioreactor > Anaerobic >... | reverse complement strand
GGACAAGAAAAGCAGGAGAGTCTAAAACCTAAGCAAAATGGTGATTTATCAAATTTATCATAGATATCTTTGAGTTGGCATGAATCGTGCAACTAGACTTATAGAAACAGAGGTGGTACTACTACCTAAGGAGAGAAACTATGGGAGTTTTTTCAAGATTCTTGGATATTGTTAATGCAAACATCAACTCACTATTGGACAAAGCAGAAGATCCCGAAAAGATGATCAAGTTGATGATGCAGGAGATGGAAGATACTCTTATTGAGCTCAAGAGTTCCTGTGCCGCAAAAATGGCCAGCAGAGCAAAGGCTGACCGTACCTATAAAGAAGCACTCAATGCTGTGGAACGCTGGCAGAGTCGAGCAGAACTTGCCATAAGCAAGGGACGTGAAGATTTGGCACGGGAGGCACTACTTGAGAAAAAGCAAGCCAAGGCAGCACTCGATCGCCTTAAAGAGGAACTTACTACCTATGATGAGGTAATCAAAACTGCAAAGAGTGAAATCAACCAGATTGAAGACAAGCTTACCACCGTGAAGCAGAAGTATCAAATGATGGTTGAGAGGGCTAAACGGGCGAAGGAAGAACAAGCTGCCCAGGAAACCCTCAGACGGGCAAGCGATGGGAGCACCTTTCACCACTTCAATGATATGGAAGAGAAGATTGACCGGATGCAGGCTGATAAGGACCTGAACCACAGTAGCGCTACCTTGGACGAAAAGTTCCGAGACCTCGAGGAGATGGATGACATCGATGCTGAGATCGAGGAATTGCGTAAACGCGCCGGCATGTGAGCGAAGGGGTAAGGCATGGAAACAATCTGGATCTTAACAGTTATATTTTCCTTCATCATAGTCGTATCTACCCTTGATCACCGTTACAACCTGAGAAAGAAGAAGATTGAGGCAGCGCTTCGGATGCGGGAGATGGAGATGGGATACCCCCCTGGGACCTACAGCAATGTAACGTATAGAAAGCATAAGAAAGGGGCTGCCTCTGAAGCCAGCTTTACCGAATGGCGACAAGGTACCAACCGAGCTGAATTGAGAAAAGGAATTGATGAATTGCAGGGGCGGCTTGCAAACCTTGAAACGATTATGAAAAGCCGGAAAAATTCATTTGAAGGCTTTGAAAATAAGGAATGACTACTATGGCTACCAAACGATTGTACAGATCCCCTCGGGGAAAAATTTTCGGGGTTTGCACCGGCCTTGCCGAGTGGAGAGACCTTCCCCCAGACCCGGTCCGTTTGATTGTATTTCTTGTGGTAATGGCAACCGGCATCTTTCCCGGAGCACTCATCTACCTGATTGCTGCACTGATTATACCGATGAATCCTGAAGGTACCTACAACTCGACCAGCTATACTGATGATGCACCAGACGCGAGTGAAGAGGAACTGAAGGCTGAGTATGAACGGCTCAAGCAAAAAGTAGAAAAAATGGAAAACGAGATGTTCAACAAGGAACGTGATTGGGACAACCGATTCCACCAAGGGACATAATATGCTGAAGGACACCAATGCCAACAAAATCTTCCTGATCATCCTTGTCCTTATACTTGCTCTCTCCTTCTTTCTTTACAAGGGATGGGAGAGACGGGGAATCGAGCAGCGTATGGATCAGCAGATTGACTTCCAGGCAGGAGACTCCCTGCAGGTATCGACCATCAGCAATGACATTTTCATTGAAGTGAATGAAGGACAAAAACAAGCAAGTGTTTCACTTGGGAGCCATGACAATGAACAGCTCGAGGTTTCCAAACGAGGTTCCCTGGTCACAGTTTCGGTCAGTCCAGTCAAGCGTTGGTTTCTTCGCTTCTTCTCTTATACCGCTTCACCCTTGGTACTCACCCTTCCCAGTGAGAACCTGGGACATTTGGAAGTCACTTCCACCAGTGGGGATATCACCCTCATGCACCCCTTGAAGACCAAGTCGACAAAGGTCTCTGGAGTAAGCAGCGAGGTAGACTTCCTTACCCTCTGGGCATCTGAGCACCTGGAACTACATACCATCAGCGGGGACATCTCTGGAAAAGAAGCCTCTTCTGATGGCAATGCAGATATCTCCTCAACAAGCGGTACGATTGAGATCCAGCGGATAACGGGGCCGAAGACCATCCTCAAGACAACAAGCTCCGGAATTGAAGCAGGGGTGAGCATTTCAAAGAACGGATCAATGGAAGCTAAAACCACAAGTGGCGAAATTGAACTTGATCTTCGCCCAAGCAACAACCTAAACATAACTACTTCCACTGTCAGCGGGTCAATTGAATTCAATGACAAGCGGCAGGCAGGAAATAATGCCAGCCTACAGACTGGGGAAGGAAGCAACTCAGTTACACTCTCATCGGTAAGTGGCTCAATCGATTTGGTATACTAAGCTCCAGATAATGGGTACACGAAGGCAGGATTGAAAAATTCTGCCTTTGTTTTTGGCTCCGTTTTTAGACATTTTTGCCATATATTCAGTATTTTTCCTTTTTCCGAGGCATTTACTATTGTACCTTGACTATGCCATCAATACTGGAGGGTATTTCATGGGAACAAAACGAAGGACAATCTCGTTGCATGCACTGTTCATCATGCTTATCGTAAGTTTGACTGGATTTGAAACGGTTCTTGCAATTCTGGGAACACCGCTTTTTTTCCAATACTACACTGGCGAACAAGGGATTGCGTATGTATCGAACCCAGAACAAGTATTCACGGTTAAAATTTCAGACCCGTTGATTCTGGAAATTCCAATCGCTATATCTGGACACTTTGGGTTAGTTCATCAATATGGAAAACACAGATGTTCTCCTCTACATGGGGCTCTACAGCAAGGATATCAACAATAAGGATATTATCGCCGAGAATATAACTGCGGACAAACCCATGGTTGGAAAGAAAGTCAATTTCCTGTTGCAGAGAGCTGATGAAGCGAAGGTCATTCCTCCTCCAGCAACTGAGCCAGTGCCAATGACCGACCCAGCTGTTAACCTTACCTTCTCAACCAATTCAAGCAAGCGTTCACCTATTATTACAGAACTGGGACAACCTTCCTTATATTGCAAAAGATTTGACAGTCCGAGACAAGGGTCGACTCACCTTGAAACCTGCCGTCACGCTGAAAATGCAAGAGAACTCTTCCCTGGCCGTTTCAGGCACCCTGATAGCAAAGGGAACAGCTGACTACCCCATTTCCATCACCAGCTACAACGATGATCTTCGAAATGACACGAATGGGGAGGGACTGCAACCAAACCACAAGCTGGAGATTGGGTTGGAATTATTTACAATTCAGGCTCCATTCATTACCCTGGGAACTGCCCAAACAATCTTCAGAAACGGGGAGATACTGCACAGTGCAGGAGATGGAATCCTGGTTCTCGACCAAGCATCTCCAACCTTTGGGGATCTTCGCTTCACTGATACGGTGGAGTGGATATCAACAAGCAATAGGATCGTGAGCAACTGTACGGACTGCTACCTTCGAGTGGCAGCCCTTTCTTCCATTCCTCTTTCTTTCCCTTATCTTAGCTTGCTTACTTGTCATAATCCCTCATCTGTAGGTAACATGCAGCAATCAAGGAGACACCGTGGAACAAAGTGAACGCATCCTCTATGCTCTACTCATTGTGCTCATCTGTTCCCTCATGCTCACAGCCATGATTCTTGAGGGTCCGCTCACTGTCTTGAAAAACACACTCAATCTGCAGACTCAGGCAGCCCGCCTGATCAGCGACTTTACGTTGCATGGAGTTGGGACTGCAATGTTCAACGCAGCAACAGTGGGACTGCTGGCAATATTTCTCATTTTCCATGCCTCAGTCAGTCTTTCAGGTCCTGCTGTTTCGGCAATTTTGACCATGATGGGGTTCTCCTTCTTCGGAAATACGTTGCTCAATAGCATCCCTCTCATTGGGGGGGTATGGCTGGCTAGCAAACTTGCACGCAAGACCTTCGGCTCCTACAGCCTGATCGCCCTCTTCAGCACCGCACTCGGTCCCTTGGTGACCTATCTAATGTTCTCAATAGGCCTACCGTTGCCTCTCTCCGTTCCACTGGGAATCATCGCGGGCCTTGCTGCTGGCTTCATCCTTCCTGCAGTGGCCGGATCCATGCTGCAACTACATCAAGGTTACAATCTCTACAACGTTGGTTTTAGTTGTGGTTTCATCGGCCTGTTTGCATCCAACTTGCTCATTGCTGCTGGCAAGATGGAACCCTTGACCATCAAGTGGAGTGAAGAGTTCTCGCTCCCACTCTTCCTTCTTATCCCTCTGTTTTCCGTTATGTTGATCGTAACAGCCTTGTTTATTGAGAAACCCAAACAAGGATTCCAAGGTTTCCTTGAAGTACAGAAGCTCTCAGGCCGTCTCCCCTATGATTTTTTTGACACCGGATACACGGCTGGAACATTCTTGAATATCGGACTGCTTGGATTGGTTTTCTGGGGATATCTGGTTATCATCGGAGCCCCGATAAATGGACCAACCATTGGAGCATTATTTACCATAATCGCCTTTGGAGGTTTCGGAAAAACCTTAAAGAATACGTATCCTGTAGCGTTGGGAGTTGTGCTCTCCACTTTGTTGTTCGGAAAGTCCCTGGTAGCTCCAGGCCCCCTCTTGGCAACACTTTTCGCCACCACCTTGGCCCCAATTACAGGGCAGTTCGGTTTCTTCGCAGGCCTATTGGCTGGATTCCTGCACCTGGTGATGGTAGAAGCAACGGCATCCTGGCACGGTGGACTTGTTCTGTATAACAATGGTTTCGCCGGTGGGCTGACAGCAAGCCTGTTTGTGGCAATCTTACAGTGGTATAAAACCAACCGACCTGAGGAGGATTTCACGCAATGAAGCGCAAAGAACTATTAGGACGATTGATCGGGGAGGTTACAAACTTCCTTCTGGACGGTAATCCCCTCCGCTTGGTGGTTTCTCTGCACCAGGAAGAGGACGGGGCTCATCTGACCTTCTTTGACGATAAGAAACGAAGTGAAGAGGAGCTCAACCGCATCAACAAGGCCCTTCACCCGAAATATGAGAGGCCGGAACTTGCTGAATACTATGGATTGATGGCAGGCCACGATGTGACGTGGGACTCCAGACTTGAGCTTATCGGATGGCAGATTAAGCATGCAGATGTAGATAATTCAGATAGTGGGCTGCGAATTGATCTCTGGCTCGGGAGTGATGCATTCAATCCAGAAAAATTTACCATTGGGAAGGAGTAGCAACATTTTTACGCTATTTTTCCTCTAGTGTGTTGCATAGGCATTAATAAATCAGTTTTTTGTTGCATAAATATACACATACTGTTGCATAAATTTTCAGTATACGGTATGATCCCTACAATTTGAACTGATGGAGAACCTATGGACACAAGCTTTCTTCTTCTTGAGGACGGAACCGTATTCACCGCAACTGGATTTGGAACACCCGCGCCCTTGCTTGGCAAAAAGGCTCCCATAGCAGAGGTGGTCTTCAACACCAGCATGTGTGGCTACCAAGAAATCCTTACTGATCCTTCCTATCATGGACAAATGGTCGTAATGACCTACCCCCATATTGGAAACTATGGGTGCGAAGCCTCCTTTGAGGAGCATCTGGGGTTACCAAAGCCCATCAGCTGTACAGCATTACTTGTTCATTCTGTGTATACAGGCCCTCTTCCCCCAAAGAGGGTCTCTTTACATGATTATCTACTCACCCACGGAATAGTCGGGCTATGTGGGGTGGATACACGTGCATTAACCATCCATATACGAAACAAGGGAGCCCAGAGGGCAATCATATTCAGGACTGAAGGCAAGACACTTTCACGTTCAGAACATGAACATGCCCTCTCCTTGGTGAGGGCCTATCCATCAGTCAGTGAGCTCGATCTAATCGAAGGGGTAAGCACCAAGCGCGTGGTCAAGGACCCTCTCCCTGGGGCGCCAAAGGATGCTTCACAACGATTCGCTGTTGTAGACTTCGGGATAAAGCGCTCAATCATTACCGAACTCTATCGTCGTGGGGTGGCAGTCACTCTCTTTCCTCCTACGGTAGACTCTTATGACATCCTCCACTCAGGATGTAGTGCAATGCTGCTCTCAAACGGACCGGGAGATCCTGAACGATTGCAGGACGTTGTATCGATGACCGAACAGGTCATAGAAGCAGGATTTCCTGTCTTTGGTATCTGTCTCGGACACCAGTTAATCACCTGGGCACTGGGTGGAAGCACAAAGAAAATGAAATATGGGCACCACGGGGGGAATCATCCGGTAGTGGATACCCAAAGTGGCACATGCTTCGTCACCAGCCAGAACCATAGTTACGCCAGTGAGATTGAAACACTTCCGCCCTCTGCAACAGTGTGGTTCAAAAATGCAAATGACAACTCCATCGAAGGACTGTTCTGCACAGACAAGCGAGTCAGCTGCGTCCAGTTTCACCCAGAAGCTTCTCCAGGCCCCCATGATGCAACCTGGATTTTCGATTCATTCATCCTGGCAGCCAAGGAGGCAAGAGCATGAGTGCAAGACGTGATATCAAACGGATTCTGGTAATCGGCAGCGGTCCTATTGTCATCGGGCAAGCCTGCGAGTTCGATTATAGCGGGACCCAAGCGGTAAAGGCCTTGAAAGAGGAAGGGTATGAGGTCATTTTACTCAATCCTAATCCTGCAACCGTAATGACTACCCCTGGCATGGCTGACCATATCTACCTTGACCCACTGAGAACCGAGTATGTTGAGCAAATATTCCAGAGGGAGCGCCCCGATGCAATCCTGACTACCATGGGAGGACAAAGTGGGCTCAACCTGGCACTCGAACTCGATGAGTCTGGGTTGCTAGCCCAGTATGGGGTCGAGGTCATTGGATCATCCATAGCATCCATCAAGCTAGCTGAAGACCGCGGAGCTTTCAAAAAAGTCATCAACCAGTTGGGGTTGGAAAGCGCAAAGAGCTCCATCGCCCACAACATCGATGAGGGTATGGAACTGCTTGCAGACCTACCCTTTCCTCTCATCATCCGCCCCTCCTATACGCTGGGCGGCATGGGAGGATCCATTGCCTACAACAAGGAAGAATACCCGTCATTACTTGAACATGCCCTGGAAACCAGCCCCACCCATGAGGTTCTCGTTGAAGAGTCTCTCATCGGTTGGAAGGAGTTCGAAATGGAGGTAATGCGTGACAAACAGGACAATGCAATCATTGTCTGTTCCATCGAGAACGTTGACCCAATGGGAGTACATACTGGGGATAGTATTACCATTGCCCCGATTCAAACCCTTGATGAGAAAAGCTACCAAAAGATGAGGGACGCATCAATTGCCATTCTACGGGCGATCGGGGTCGACTGTGGGGGAAGCAACGTCCAATTCGCTGTACACCCGGAAACCGGAAGGATGGTTGTCATAGAGATGAACCCCCGGGTCTCCCGCTCCTCAGCCCTTGCCAGCAAGGCAACTGGATTCCCTATTGCCCGTTGTTCTGCAAAGTTGGCAGTCGGGTATACCCTTGATGAAGTGGTCAACGAGATAACCGGCCAATCGGTATCCTGTTTTGAGCCGGTACTTGACTACTGTGCGGTGAAGGTCCCTCGCTTCGAGTTGGAGAAATTCCCACTTCCCCTCTCTGCCTTGGGAACACAGATGCGTAGTATCGGGGAAGCGTTGGCCTTGGGGAGGACTGCCTTGGAAGCGTTGAACAAGGGAATCAGAAGCTCAGAGCGAAAGCTCGAGGGGCTGTGTGACCTCATTCGAGCAGGGCTTTATGATGCACAGGAGGTTGCAAGATTTCTTACAAGCGCACACCCCTTGCGCCTGGTTGCTGCATACACCACGCTTTGCAGGGAAGGTTTGGGTTCTCTCCCTCGAATCCAGGAGATCACAAAATTTGATCCTTGGTTTCTTGATCTCTTGGTGCAACAATTGTCCATTGAACAGGACGTAGCATTTCACTTGGATGCAGATGTCCTGCTCAAGGCAAAACAAGCTGGAATGAGTGATGTCTATATTGCAATGCTGACCGGAAGGAACAGCGAGGACATCGAACGACTTCGTTATGCCTATGAGATGCATCCAGTAACTCACCATGTCGATACCTGCAGTGGGGAATTTGATGCGCTCACCCCATATCTCTACACCACCTACGGTGAAACAGAGGAAGCACTTCCCTTGGGGGAAGATGCTGTACTTATCCTTGCCAGCGGCCCCAACAGGATCGGGCAAGGGCTGGAATTCGATACTTGCTGCACCCTCGCTTCCATGGCTTATCGCAAGCTGGGGCGAAAAACCATCATGGTGAACAGCAATCCAGAGACTGTCTCAACAGATTTCAACATCAGTGACCGACTCTACTTGCAAGGTCTCACCGCTGAGGAGGTAAAGGAGATTCTCCGTCACGAACAAACCCAACGGGTGGTGGTACAACTGGGAGGTCAGACCCCTCTGAACCTTGCCCCGGCTCTCACACGTGCAGGGGCCAAACTGGAAGGAACTGATCTCGAGGGACTCCTGGGTGCAGGAGACCGTGGGAAGTTCTCGGCCTTGGTAACACAGCTGGGGCTCAGGCAACCAAAGAACAAAGCAGTCACCAAGAAAGAGAATATTCTCACCACTGCACGAGAAATTGGCTTCCCGGTATTGATTCGACCTAGCCATGTACTGGGAGGACGGGGAATGTACATTGTGTATGACGAGGATGGACTTCTCTCCCTTGCCGATATTGAGGCGACAGTGGATGCTCCTGTATTGGTGGACCAGTTTCTGGAGGATGCCTTTGAGTATGATCTTGATGCGGTGTGTGATGGGGAGAGTCTGTATGTGGGGGGAATTCTCCAGCATATCGAAGCTGCAGGCATCCATAGTGGAGACTCTGCGGCAGTGTTCCCTCCGTACAAGAGTACCCCAGAACTCCTTGCTCAGATGCAGGAGTGGGCGCACAAACTTGCCCTTGCCCTCCATGTGAAAGGATTGATGAACATCCAGTTCGCTGCCAAGGACGGGAAGCTCTACCTCATTGAGGTCAACCCACGTGCATCCCGTACAGTTCCCTTCATCTGCAAAACCAGCGCTGTCGACATTATTGAGGCCGCGGTCCGTGTCTGGGAGGGAGAAGATTTGGTGAAGCAAGGGCTGGTACAAAGCGCTGGAGGGCGAGCCTTGGGCACCTGCAAGGTTGGCTGGGCAGTGAAAGAAGCTGTATTCAGCTTCGATAGGTTCAGTAATGTGGATCCAGCACTTGGACCTGAGATGAGGTCGACCGGCGAGTCGATCGGACTGGGCAAAACCTTCGGGGAAGCCTTTGCAAAAAGTCAGATTAGCAGTGGTAACCGCCTTCCGGTCTCAGGAAAGGTGTTCATCAGTGTTAACAAAAAGGATCGCAAGACTATCCTTCCCGTCGTGAGGAAATTGGTCTCCCTCGGGTTCACGATTGCTGCAACACAAGGGACGGCAGCATTCCTCTTTGAGCAAGGCATCCTTGTTGAAGTGATGCAAAAAGTGCACGAAGGGCACCCGAACATCACTGATTATCTGCAGAAAAAGCAGGTTGCTCTTGTGATAAACACCCCGATGGGACTCCACGCACACATTAGTGATGATGAGATACGAAGTATTGCCATGCGCATGAAAATCCCCTACACCACTACCACAAGTGCTGCCGTGGCAGCGGTTGAGGCGGTTGAATACCTGCAGAAAAAACAGGTTGTTGTCCGTGAGCTAACGTCCTAGAGGCAATTGCCTTTTGGACTTCTATCGTATAGTATGGGAATACTTTCTTAAGGAGACCAAAAGGGACCGACTATGGCAGAAGAAGTATTTTCCCAACGAACGACTACCTGTGGATCACTGACCAAAGCTGACAATGGAGCTACGGTGGTTCTCAACGGCTGGGTACACCGTGACCGAAATCATGGTGCCCTGCACTTCATCAACCTCCGTGACCGCTATGGGATTACCCAGGTGGTGGTGGATGATGATGCCAGCAAAGAACTTCAGGCAGTTGCCAACGAGTTGCACCTGGAGTACTGCATTGCAGTAACAGGTGTGGTACGCCTTAGACCCGATTCAATGGTCAATCCAGAGATGGTAACCGGAGAGGTAGAAGTAAAAGCTGAAAAGATTGAGATTCTCAGCAAGTGTGCCCCGCTTCCATTCCAGATTGATGATGGGAATGAACCGAGGGAAGACCTCAGGCTCAAATACCGCTATCTTGACCTTCGCACCCAGGGCATGCAAAAGAGGATGAAACTTCGTCATGACTTTATTTTTGCCTGCCGAAAGTTTCTTACCAGCCGCGACTTCTACGAGATAGAAACCCCTACCATGATCAAGAGCACCCCTGAAGGAGCTCGAGACTTCCTTGTTCCCAGCAGGCTCTATCCAGGAAAGTTCTATGCACTCCCCCAAAGCCCACAGCTCTTCAAGCAGATCCTGATGGTCGGAGGAATGGATAAGTACTTTCAGATTGCCCGTTGTTACCGTGATGAGGATGCCAGAGGCGACCGACAGTTGGAGTTCACTCAGCTTGACCTCGAAATGAGTTTTGTCAAACGTGACGATGTTCTCTCTCTCATGGAGGATCTCTTCGGTTCCGTATTCAAGGAGGTTATGGATTATGACCTACCTGCACGATTTAGAAGACTTAGTTACCAGGATGCACTGAATACCTATGGTTGCGATAAACCAGATCTTCGCTTTGACCTTCCTCTCTCAGATGTCAACGAAATTGCCCAGAAGAGTAGTTTTGCCACCTTCAAGGATATTGTTTCCCAGGGTGGGTATGTAAAGGCAATCTGTGCTCCGAAGAGCGAGACTGTTGACTTCTCAAGGAAGTACATCACCAGCCTTGAGGATGCCGCAAAGATTTACGGTGCGCAGGGATTGGCGTGGATCAAGGTGGGAGAGAACGCTACCTTCTCCGGCGGTGTGAGCAAGTTCTTCGCTGGGCTTGAAGATGAACTTGCTACCAAGATGGATGCAAAGGAAGGGGACATGATCCTCTTTGTAGCCCATCAGGACTGGAAGCAATGTTGTGCCAGCCTCAGTGCGGTTCGAACCAAATTGGGAAAGGATCTGAACCTAATCAGGAAGAGTTTTGAGTTTTGCTGGATTGTTGATTTCCCCCTCTTTGAGTACAATGAGGATGAAGGGCACTGGGAAGCTGCACACCATATGTTCAGTATGCCGCAGGCAGAGTATCTCGATTCGCTCGAGTCTGATCCCGGAAGCGTAAAGGGTGACCTGTATGACTTAGTCCTCAATGGGTATGAGGTGGCAAGTGGTTCCATCCGTATCCATGATGTAGAGCTCCAGAAACGTATTTTCCGTATCTGTAATTTTGATGACGAGACTGCGGAAGAGCGCTTCGGATTCCTGCTCAACGCCTTCAGATATGGAGCTCCACCTCATGGAGGTATTGCCCCAGGAGTCGATAGAATGGTCATGATCATGGCCGAGCAGAGTTCGATTCATGAGGTTATTGCTTTCCCGAAAAATACTGCAGGGATATCCCCAATGGATGACTCACCTTCAGTAGTTGACGAGAAACAACTTGAAGACTTACACTTGATCATAAAATATCCTGAGTCTAAGACTTGACAGAGAGCCCCGGACAACCGGGGCCTTTTCTTACCAAGGAGGAGCACCGAACGAAGGTGTGAATTTTGGACATGAAAAAAAACTTGGCATTGAAAATTTCCTATCTCAACATATTCAGCAATATCGTTCTCGCCATAAGCAAGACAACGATTGGCTTCGTTGCGCACTCTTCAGCTCTGCTCAATGATGGAATCAACAACGCAGGTGATGTGGTAAGTTCCATCATCGCCATGATTGGTATCTCCGCTGCATCCAAGGAATCTGATGAGGATCATCAGTATGGACACGAGCGGCTGGAATCAGTTGCTGCAATTCTTCTTTCCGGTATCATCATGGTCGTGGGATTCGGCCTCTTGGTCGATGGAATCTCAACCATTATCACTGGTAGCTACCAGGACAAGCCACAGCCTGGATTTCTTGCTGTGGTCGCGGCCATTGTTTCCATCATCATCAAGCAAGGGATGTTCCTGTATACCCGCTGGGCCGGGAAAAAGACTAACTCCTCTGCCTTGATGGCCTCTGCATGGGACTCCCAGAGTGATGTACTGGCAACCACCGGTGGCTTGATCGGAATCATTGCTTCAAGGATGGGGTATCCCATAGCTGATTCCGTTGCAGCAATCATCATCTCCCTCTTCATCATCCGAGTCGGAATTGAAATATTCCGCGATGGCACCTACAAGATGGTCGACCACGCCTGCCCTGAAAAAACAGTGGAAGAAATCCGCCTCATCATTCTCGACCAGGAAGGAGTAGAGGGAATCGATTTGTTGAGAACCCGCACATTTGGTTCACGAGCCTATGTGGATGTTGAAATCTCAGCTGAAGGTTCCCAAAGCCTCGTTGATGCTCACTGTATTGCTGAACGAGTCCACCACGCCATAGAAACCAGTTTCCCACAAGTCAAACACTGCATGGTGCATGTGAACCCACACAAGACTAAAAAGCAGTGACACAAAGGATCCCCATCCTAGAAAAATCATTCTGTATGGGCTATGATATTGCAATAGGAGATATCTCATGGGTGAGAAAAAACATGTTCGTGCAGATTTTGTACCTGGCCACTCCCAGTTCGTTACAGACAAGGGTTCCAGCTTTGAAATTGGCCCTTCCAGTACACCCTACGATTACCTGTTGGGTGCTCTGAGTGGATGCCTTTTCAAAACATTCGAAGAACTTGCTGAAAAAATGCGAATCCGTTGGGAACATATCAGCTTCGAGATTAATGGCGAGAAGCGTGAAGAAAGCCCTACCACACTCAAGTCATTGCACATCACGGTACAGGCAAGTGGAGTGGACAACCAAAAGAAATTTCTGAAAGCCTTTGAGACTGCCACCCGGTACTGCTCCATATATCAGACCATTTCACATGTGAGTGAGATGGATTACTCAGTGGACTTCCTGTAGTACCATGGGAAACAATGCGCGATATACCAATATTCTTCTCTTTGAAGCGTTCGAAACTGCCTTGCGGCAACTTCTTGTTGAAGATGAGGTGGTGTTGTCCTGGCCGAAGGCAAAGACGAGTCTTGCCCACTGCCTGGCATCCCAATTGCAACTGAGCCTACGGAAGGTACTCAGCCTTTCAGAAGACATCGCAAACCCATATTTTTTCTCCCTTCCCGGCAACATCAAGGTAGATATCCAGAGGCAAGGGCTTGATGTGCTTGTCCATGACCGAAAGGGTACCAAACTTCTGGGAATCATCCTTGGTAATGAGTATCTGACAAAGGTTCAGCAAAACCATCTCCTACAGGCCCAAGCTGAAGGATGCCAACTTGTCCTGGGTACTTCATTCCTCCCCCAGCGAGAGTACATTTTGCTCTATAGCCCAAAACAGGAGAGCTTGGAGTACTACCATTTCAACAAGGCAGACGGTACCACAACTCATCTTAAACAGAAGGATGTGGATGGAGAAAAAGATTCCTTGCAGCTGCTGTTGGGGATCAAGGAACGGAAAAAGAAACGTAGGAAACAGGTCAGTGAACGGGATCAATGACCCTGCTGCGTCCTGTCATTTTGTCCACTGTTCTTTTGTGGGCATCCTCACAGCCATGCCAAGGCTTATCTGCATTTTCTGACTTATACTTCTGGGTCATCCAATGGACATCTTTTGCAATCCTATCGAGGGAGGCAACTTCAGTCTTCGACAGCTCACGTACAAACTCTGGATACAACGATGAAGAGAGCGCTTTCTGTGCTGTTTCCAACAAGAGTGAGAAGTGGTGGAGACAGAACCCCTTTCCTTGTGAGAGTGCCTCACGAAATGCAGGGTCCTCCCCCCAGAGGTAACAGGTCGTATACAGGTAGCGATGGAGTCGCTCTTCCATGGATGAGCACACAAGACACCCCTTCTCACGAGAATCCATTACCGCATGAAAAGCTCCTACCGCTTTCTTTGCTTGCTTGGGGCTTTTCGCTGAAAGCAGTCCATTGATGGCAGCCTCACCTTTCTTTCTGCTTGTTTGGAGATAGGTGTCGCTCATCAGGGCAACACCCTGCGGTTTGTTGGCTGCAGTAAGCATACGCCAGTGCTTGGGACAGAATCCATGCTCATTCACCCGTACCCGGGTCTCTGGATTCATAACTGAGTTACCCAGATAAAAGTTGATAGCATCCTTCTGAGCCTCTGTCATCAACTCACAGATGAAGCACTCACTGTTATGCTGTACCCCGTCCCAGACAGGAATGGTCTCCAGTTCAAGCTTCATAGTATTATGACCCGTACTTCATCTGCATCAGCTGTTTCAGTCGTGGTTCAGGTAGCTCTCTCACCTCATACTCCCCACCACCCATCTGCTTCGTAATGACCGTCATTTGTGCTGCCCGCTCGAGCAATTCCATCTTATCGAAGGCTTCCAGCATTGTTCGTCCAAGGGCTACGGCACCATGGTTTTCCAAAAGGAGTACATCATGGTCAAAGGAACTGGCTGCAACCTGCTCAGCTAGGTCCACTGTGCCCATCAGGCGGTATTCGACATATGCGGGATCCTCAAGGATGAAGTAGGATTCTGCAATCAGATGGGTGTTTATGGCGCTCTTTCCATTCTTTGTGATTGCGGTGAACGCGGATGCACAGGTAGGATGGGCGTGCACAATCGCTTGGATGTCAGGACGTGCTATAAGAATCAACCGATGCATTTCAGTTTCGATGCTGAGACGTAGGTTCGGAGTCAGATTCTTTCCGTCCAAGGTCACCACAGCAATGTCATCAGGGGTAAGCAGTCCTTTGTCAAGGGCACTGGGTGTGATGCAAAAAAGATCCTTGCTGATCCTCATGCTAATATTGCCACCACTAGCGGTGGTGAGTTGTCGGTCATACAGGCGGGTCATGAACGAAGCTACCTGCCGGCGGTATTTTTCATATTTCTTGGTATCCATACAGCGAGTATAGCATGACTGTCTGACTTGGGGAACGTAAAACCTTATTACTGATGCCTTGAGAAGGCAAGGAGCTTTTGCTACAATGGCCCCTGTTCGAATACTAAGGAGATGTATCACGATGAGGATGTCTAAACTCTTTTCCAAAACCCTGAGGGAAGCCCCCAACGGAGCTGACAGCAAGGGGTATGAATATCTGCTTCGAGCAGGCTTTATCCGCCAGTTGGGAGCTGGCATCTTCACCTTGCTCCCCTTTGGGGTCAGTGTGACCAAGAAGATAGAACAGGTCATTCGCGAAGAAATGAATGCAATCGGAGGGCAGGAGATCCTAATGCCTCTGGTCAATCCAGCGGATATCTGGAAGGAAACCGGTCGATTCTACAGTATTGACCGTGAGATGAGTCGGTTCAAGGACCGCGCGGGACGCGACATGGTCCTTGCCATGACCCATGAAGAAGCTGTGACCGACCTCGCCCGTGGTGAAATCGACAGCTACAAGCGTCTTCCCTTGCTTGTCTATCAGATTCAGACCAAGTGGAGGGATGATCCCCGTCCTCGTGCAGGGCTGATCAGGGTGAGAGAGTTTACCATGAAGGACAGCTACTCTTTCGATATTGATCAGGAAGGGTTGGATAAACAATATGCTGAACACTATAAAGCCTACTTCAGGATTTTCAGCCGCTGTGGCCTTCCGGTCATCGTCGTTGGGGCAGACAGTGGCATGATGGGTGGCAAGATCAGTCATGAATACATGTACCTCTCCCCCATAGGGGAAGACACCATCATTACCTGCCCAGCATGTAAGTATACCGCAAACCGACAAGTAGCTACGTTCAAGAAAGCATATTACACTGAAGAATTGAAGGAAACTGAGAAAGTCCTTACCCCCGATTGCAAGACTATCGAAGAACTTGCTGCATTCCTTAAGATTGAAAAACGCCAAACTGCCAAGGCCGTATTCCTGATGGGTACGTTCATCAATGACACCAACGGGGAGGAAGAGGAAAAACTCATCGTAGGCATCATCAGAGGTGACCTCGAAGTAGAAGAGAACAAACTCCAGAATACAGTCAAGGCTAACTCCCTAAGGCCTGCCCACCCGGAAGAAATTACTGCAAAAAACATGATACCTGGCTATGGTTCAGCTATTGGCTGCACAGATGATGTACTCGTTGTAGTTGATGACTCAGTGGCAAAAAGCAACAATCTGGTCGCTGGTGCAAATGAGGAAGGCTATCACCTGCTGAATACCAACTTTGGCAGGGATTATCAAGGAGAAGTTGCGGATATTGCAAGTGCGAGCGACGGCTATGCCTGCCCTGAGTGTGGGAAGCCTTTGGTTGCTTCAAAGGGAGTGGAAGTGGGTAACATCTTCCAGCTGAACACTCGTTACAGTGAGAGCATGAACTGTACCTATCAGGATGAAAACGGTGTTCGTCGGCCTGTGATCATGGGATCCTATGGTATTGGAGTTGGACGCCTGCTTGCCTGTCTAGCAGAGAACTACAGTGATGAGAAGGGACTCAGTCTACCTATCAGTGTTGCTCCGATGCAGGTACATCTGGTAAGCTTGGTGAAGGACGTACAAGTCGCAGAAACCATTTACACCGCGCTCACCCAAGCTGGTGTTGAGGTGCTCTACGACGACCGCAAGGAGTCAGCCGGTGTCAAGTTTGCTGATGCAGATCTTATTGGTCTTCCAATCCGCATTACCTTGGGTAACCGTTCCCTGAAGGAAGGAAAAGTAGAGGTGAAGCTCAGAAGCAATCTTGAAGAGTCTTTCTCCTTTGGTGTAGATACTGTGGTGGAGGAAACCCTCAGTCTGATTACGAAACTCAGGAATGATTTAGCATCTCAGGTTGTAGAAAATGAGTGGCAGAACAATTAAAATTTGAACTAAGACACCACTACAATCCCCTATTCAATATGAATTGATTAGGGGATTGTTGTATTCCGAGGCTCCAGATGTTAGTTGGCGCCCATCCTTTTCAACTGATTGACTATGTACGTTCGCTTTGCTGCCTTTGCATATTCAAGTACAGAGTGCCCCTGGTAGTCACGGGCATTGATATCAGCACCAGCTTTCAGCAAGGCGGTTACCACACGCGTTTCAGGATTGCTGTTCACTGCCATGATCAAGGCAGTCTCCCCAAGATAGTTTCGTGCATTCAGATCTGCACCGGCTTTCAGCAATTCTTCGATGATTTTTGGACTGGTACTCTTGTTGGCTGCGAGATGAAGCGCATTGGATCGATACTTGGGTTCAGCCTCCTGAATATCCGCACCTGCCTCCAACAACGCCTTCAGTACATTCACGGATGGGTTGTACTGGGCAGCCAGCATGATGGGAGTAAGCCCCCACTCATTCTGAGCATGGATGTCTGCACCCTGCTCAAGAAGACTTTTCACTTCCTTCACTTTGGTAGCGGAAACAGATGCCGCCAGCAATTTCTTGTTGAGAGTCTCTTCTCGTTTTGACATATGCAGAATATCTCCTTACTCAATATTTGAAGTATACTTACGTAGCCAGTATTCCAATTTTTCCTCAAATTGTACAGTCTTTGACCCTGTTTTCATTCCCCAACGGAGCGAGAGGAAAGGAATCAGCATGATGGTTCCTCTCTGGAGCGAGTGCCGGGAAAGCAAGGTGAGATACCCCGTCCCTTGGGGCGGAAAAGGAGACAACGCCTCCTGAGTCCAGGGCTTGCCCTGGGGTATTGATACCTTTCATTGCTCTATCATTCAATTGCCCTCTTTTGGATTTGCTTCACAGCACATAAATGCAGTATGATAAAACCATGGTAACCAAGGAAATCATTAAACAAATCCCAAAAGTAGAACTCCATGACCACCTCGATGGAGGCTTGAGAATTCAGACCATTCTTGAACTAGCTAACACACAGGGCATTACACTTCCCAGCAAGGATCCTGAGACACTCCACCAGTGGTTTGTCAGGGGAGGCAAGCAGAAAAACCTTTCTCTCTACTTGGAGTCATTTGCCTTGACCACTAAGCTCATGCAGAATAGAGCAGCATTGGAACGTGTAGCATTCGAAGCCGTAGAGGATCTTGCTTCTGAACATGTATGTTATGCGGAAATACGGTTTGCACCCATTCTCCATGTACATGGAGGACTAACCTTGGAAGAAGCTGTACAAGCTGTCCTTGACGGCTTGCAACGGGGAACACGCAAAACAGGGATGCCCACTGGCTTGATCCTCTGTGCCATGCGCAACCAATCCCCCAGTGTCAGCAAAAGCATTGCAGAACTTGCCGTTGCCTTTGCCGACCGGGGCGTCGTTGGGTTCGACCTTGCCGGCGATGAAATTGGCTACCCTGCGAAGAAACACCTTGAGGCATTCCAGTTCATTAGGAGCAAAAATTTCAATATCACTATCCATGCAGGTGAGGCATTCGGGGTCGAATCAATCTGGCAGGCTGTGCAACTGTGCGGAGCCCATCGAATCGGACATGGGGTCCGCTTGGTGGAAGATATGGGAATCGAAGGGACTAGAATCGAGAGTATGGGTTCTCTTGCTGCCTTTATCCTTGACCGGAGAATTCCCATGGAAATGTGTCTAACCAGCAATGTAGGGACAGGGGCAGTGAAAGATTATGACAGCCACCCCTTCCCTATCCTGTTCAGAAATAAATTCAGGGTATTCCTCTGCAGTGACAATCGATTGATGAGTGATACCACTATTACGAAGGAGATGGAGATAGCAGTCCAGTACTACAATCTGAACACCCGTGATCTTGAGAAGATTACAATCAATGCAATGAAATCAGCTTTCATCCATCATGACCAAAAACTCTCAATCATCTACGATGTAATCAAGAAACAGTATGCCGAGATTCGTCAGCGGTATGACCTCCAAGACTAAAGCGTCCGTCTGAATACTTCCAGAGGACTGATTCTCATCCGGATCCTGCAGTACAGATACGCGAATACCAAACCACTGAGATGCGTCAGGTGTGCCACATTTCCCCCAGCACCAAAAACTTGACTGTAGAGTTCAATGATTGCATAGAGAATGACCAGAATCGGTGCCTTGATGGGGATAAGTCCGAAGATGAAAATTACCGAGTAGGGATAAAAGACCGCAAACATCAAGAGCACCCCGTAGATAGCTCCTGAGGCTCCCACGAGAATGACGTTTGTACCAGCCAGGTAGTAACTGATGAAACTGGCAATCCCACTGAACAAACCAGTCAAGAGATAGAAGAGGAGAAACTCCTTGCTTCCTACTCTACGTTCCACCATTGAGCCAAAAATAAAGAGACTCAGCATATTGAACAGCAGATGGCTGAATCCAGCATGCACAAACATATAGGTAAATAGTTGCCAAAGATACCCACTCAATACAAAGGAAGGAATCATTGCAAGATAGTAGGTAAGCCTCGGATAGATCATCGATGTGACGAGATAAACCAAGACGTTGATGATGACCAACTTGAGGGTGACATTTTTATAGGTAGTATCCCGGAATCTCCGGTTCAAGATAGTGCTCTTTTTCATAAGGTATACAGTATAAAGGGAAAGAGACAACGTCAATTGAGCAAATTTTGCACACCTTTCCAAGAGTGTGAAAGCAATGCACACTCTTTCACCCTCTATACCCCTGTTTAAAGGCTCTATTGGCAGTTTTTAGCTTGGCACGCTTATTGCATGGTTATAGATAGAACAGAGCAACATTTTTTTCATACTCCTCCTTTTATACCGACAGGGTGCCAAGAGATTTTCCCCAAACCTCTTTTGGCACCCTTCTTTTTATCCATATCTGTGAAATTTTGAAATAGTGTAACAATTTTTCACACCATTGCACCATCAAACGTCAGTAGAATAGTATTCCTATGGTGATATTTAATTACTTTTTGCATTGATTACAAATAATTGGCACACTAGTTGCAATACAATAGACAGAACAGAGCAACAGTTTTTTCAAACCTCCTTAAAGTGTGATTTCTTTGGTGCCAGCGGTTCTCTCTCCCCACCCCACAATACCGCTGGCACCATCTTTATGCTCTTCCGGCTCTTTCAATAGTTTGTTATAGTTGGCTTATGGCAACAAGTAGAAGGGACCGTGCAGACTCCTATACAAAACGGGCACACAAGGAAGGCTATCCAGCCCGCTCCGTCTATAAGCTAGAAGAATTACAACAACACTTCACCCTGGTAAAGAGTGGGGACGCCGTCCTGGATGTCGGAGCAGCTCCAGGATCGTGGACGTTGTATACCCACAGGAATCTGATAAAAGGAAAGGGAAAGATCATAGCTGTAGATCTGAACCCCTTGAACCTGAACCCAATTCCTTCGACTGTCACCGCCTATGTAGGTGATGCCTTCTCCAAAGAAATCAGGGAAACCCTAGTAGCGCAAGGTCCTTATGATGCCATCATCAGTGACGCAGCTCCTATGACCATGGGCAATAGAAGTGTTGATACCGCAAGGAGTGAAAACCTTGCAGAGCAGGTCATCTACCTTGCCAAAGACCATCTGAAGCCCCATGGAAACCTTGTGGTAAAAGTCTTCCAAGGAGGAGGACAGGTCGAACTCCTGCAATTGATGAGGACACTCTTTGCCAAAGTAAAACCCTACAAGCCGAAAGCCTGTAGGGATGACTCCTTTGAAATCTATCTGGTGGGATTGGACAGAAAGGAGCTCTGATCAGCAAGACAATCCACCTCTGGCATTGAAAACTCCTATCTTCTATACTGTGTCCATGAAACAGAACGTACAACTCGTTGTCATCGATGGACAAGGCGGAAGCTTGGGGAAAGCCCTCGTAGGGGCTATCAAGAAAACATTCAGCCAGATAGATGTATTGGGAATCGGGACCAATAGTCTGGCTGCCAGTGCCATGCTTAAAAGTGGGGCTGATGCTATCGCAACAGGGGAGAACCCTGTCATCGTAGCGTGCAGGAATGCAGATCTCATCATTGGTCCCTTGGGCATCCTTACTTCTGACGCACTCCATGGAGAAATAACTCCAGCAATGGCAGTCGCAATCGCCCAGAGCAAAGCTCACAAGATTTTAATACCGATCAGCAAGTGCAATGTTACAATAGTGGGAGTCCAAGAAGCTCCTCTCTCTGTAATGATTGACATTACCTTACAGGAAATCAAGCGTTTCCTTGACAGTGCTATGGCTAGTCGGTAACATACTTCATAACATGCCTCATGAAGGGGCATATTCCTGATTCATTACCTGGTTATACAAGAGAGCCATGAAGGCAAAGAAGGATACTACTTTTTTTGCTTGCATGGCCCTCTTTTTTTGGAGAATGCTTTGGAACGATATACACAACCACTGTCAGACGACCACACCCTGGAAGTCTATAATCATGATCAACTCATTTTCTCAGAAAATGGACATTGGCTCACCCCGCTCTTTGCTTTCGAGCGATTTCTTGAAACCTACACAGGGGAGAAGGATTGCCTCAGTGCACATGATACAGCTGCAGGAAAAGCTGCTGCCTTGTTGATGGCACGCTTTGGGGTGAAACGTGCCCATATCAATCTGATCAGCGAACTTGCCATCGAATATTATCGGCAACATGGAATTATGTTCTCTTATGAAAAACGCATCGGTCGACTGCAATGTAAGACCGAGGAGTTGCTCAGTGAGATGGACGACCAAGAGCAGATGTATCGACTGCTTCGAAAACGTGCCAAGCTGGTACGAGGAGTGTCTGTGCATGTGGAACATCTTTCGTTCTCATACCCTGACCATCCTCCCATCCTGGATGATCTCTCCTTTCATCTCGAGGAGGGAGAACGACTGCTCATCCAAGGCGACAATGGAATGGGAAAGACCACATTGCTTGCACTCTTGATGGGAAAACTCAAGCCTACCACCGGAACGATTCTCATTGGGGAAGAAGAAGTTAGCCATCTGGAAAAGAGAACCATCGGCTACATCAAGCAACAGCAACAGGAACAACAGTTCCCGGTTTCTGCCCGTGAAGTTGTGGCAATGGCATGTGATTCCAGCCTCTCAAGGGAAGAGCAGCAGTGGGAGATCGACACCGCCCTCAGAAGGACCAAGATAGAGCATCTTGCGGAGAGAAACTTCTTCACCCTTAGCGGAGGTGAGAGACAAAAAGTCTCCCTTTCGAGAACGCTTTGCCAGAAAGCAAGGCTACTCCTCCTTGATGAGCCTACCTCCTTTCTGGATGCAAAGAGTCGTACTACCCTAGTGGAAGTGCTACAGAGTCTGACCATAGGAGAGATGCCAACCATTATCATTGTCACCCATGACAAGGCTCTGGAAAAAGATTTGGGGTGGCCAACACTGCTTCTGGGGGGCATATGAATGAGTTTCTCTATGTCCTCTCCCTACCGCCGGTAACGAAAGGATTGCTTGCCATGGCCATTGCCGGTCTCTGTTTTCCCGCTAGTGGGGTCATGGTTCTTCGCCTTGACTTGGTCCCCATGCGCTACATGCTCATGCACGGGGTAATCCTTGGAGGGGCCATCTCCCTGGCACTCTCCCTGCCAGTACTCCCTCTCAGCATTGCCCTGAACATCATCTTGGTTCTAGCAATGATGCACTTGGCGAAGGATACCCGTCATGGATTCGGCCTTGCCAGCGCTGCTGGAATGGTATTTACCATGGCATCTGCCTCTCTGGTGATGCATCTGTGGGATGTCCCAGCAAAGGATACGCTGCAGTTGCTCTGGGGAAGCCCTTTTGCTCTCTCCTGGGCAGATATCGTGGTATTGAGCGGCATAGCCCTCATCCTGGCCATCTATCTTCTTACAAATTTCAGGACAGTGAGCGCCATCTTCTTCGACCAGGAAATTGCCCAGTCCCTGGGAATGCCGGTAAAGGCACACTACACCGCAATGGTTCTGGTCATTGCCTTGGTTATCGCCTTTGCCATGAAACTGATCGGGGCATTGCTTATTGATGCTCTGCTCATTCTTCCCGTGCTCATTGCAGGGAAACGTGCTGAAAGCTTGAAACAACTGCTGCTCTACTCCTGTCTTACAGGCCTCTTTGTCTCTACCTTTGGATTTTTGGCTGCCATTGCAACAGATTTGCCACCCAGTGGAACAATCGCATTGCTCTCGGCTTTGCTGTTTATCATACCTACCCATAAGAGAGGATTACACTCATGAGAAACTATCTTTTCTCCTTGATCATCATGCTTTTGGCAGCGTTCAGTATCCCTGCCCAAGGCGTTCCGGAAGAAGTCGCTGCATCAAGCGCTTCCCACCCTGCTTCCATAGTGGCAAGCACCAGTTGGACGGCAGCGTTTGCCGACCTTGGGGGACTTGATGATGTTGCTTTCATAGCCCCTGCCACACTCACACACCCCCCTGAGTATGAGATTACGGTCAGCGATGTGGTAAAGATCAACCATGCAGATTATTTCATCTACGCAGGATATGAGAGAATGATGCAGAGCATGGGTGATTCCATCAAGAAAGAAGCAGGAACAATGGTGCAGATAACCACCACCAATGATATCGAGAACGTGAAGAAGCAAGCAGCAATTCTTGCCAGTCTTGAGGGAACTGAAGACAAGAGCAAGGTACGCCTAGATAGCTACATTGCAACGATTGAGGAGGGGGCAAAGCAGGCTGAAGCACTTGGCTTGACAGAGGCGAAGGTCTACTGTCATGCAATGCAGGTCTATCTTGCCAAAGACCTGGGCTTGCAGGTAGCCGGTACATTCGGCCCTGGTCCGGTCACTGCCCAACAGATCAGCGAGGTCTCGAAAGGTGGATATCAGATCATCATCGACAATATCCATAATCCTATCGCAGGACCCCTGTTGGAGGTGTCCCCAGATTCAAAGATAGTTGTCTGGAGAAACTTCCCTGAGAGCGGAGGCAGGGGGAGCCTGGAGTCCATGGTTCATGCCAACATCCAGGCGTTGATCCAGTAGAATCAATGCTGATTTCATGAAGAGAGCCACCGTTTGGTGGCTCTTCTTACGTGTTAGGAGTAGTATTTACCGTACGTTCCCCTCAAGAAGCTGACGGTTCGTTTTGCCGCCGTCTCAGGATCGGGATAGGGAAGAATCTCGGCTGTGGTCCACCCATCATACCCGATGGAGGCGAGGGAAGAGAAAATCTCATCCCAATCCATGTGCCCATCGCCGGGAGCATGCCGATTGGTATCTGCAAAGTGCACATACCGTACATACTCCTTGTTCCTGATGAAGCTCTCACCAATGTGATCATCCTCAATATTCATATGGAAGACATCAGGCATCATGACAAAGTTTTTCCTGTCAATCTTCTTGAGCAAGGTTGAACACTCGTCGAGGTTGTTGATGAAGTCAATCTCATAGCGATTCACTGGTTCAAGGATCAATTCAACGCCACGCTTTTCAGCATGGTCTGCAACCTTGTGGGCCATATCCAAGAAGAGTTCCTCCGCAAAGGCAGGGTCACGACCATCAATAGGTCCTCTTGTCCTTCCAATATTTACCAAGCCACCAAAGTCAGAGGCTAGGTCAATGAAGCCACAGAAGCTCTTGTACATTTCAGCGCGGTTTTCCTGGTTCTCATCGGTGAAGTAGAGATTCCTTGCCGCAAAGACCTGCCCACTGGAAATTGCGCTTACCTCAAGACTATTCTCATGCAACCACTGGTTCAGTTCGTCCTTGGATACTTCATCTGGACGTTTGAGGGCAAGCTCAACACCATCATACCCAAGTTCATGGGCTTTGATGATTGACTCTTTTACCCCGCGAAACACCACAAACGCATTAGGCATTGCCTCTTTACCGGCAATAGCTACAGATAATTTCATAGAATACTCCGTTGGAGGAGAAACAGGACACCATATGGTGCCCTGTTTTCCTGGTTACATCGCCTTGATCAGGGAGAGGTCGCCACTTGCTGCAGAGCGAAGCAGGGGTTCCATGTAGGTATCGACATCGCTAGAGCTCATCGGAACCGGCATGTTCTTCAGTTTCATCTCTAGCTGCGGGTCCTTTGCAGCATTCAATGCACGCTGGATGTGAGCCTCACTGAATCCCTTCAGGTCGTCGAGCTTGGTGGGAGCCTTGATGGACTTGCTGAATGCAATCATGGCCTCAGCCACGGCAACTGCAAGTTCTTTCCCTTCCAGGTTGTCCACTGGAGAACCAAATCCAAACTCGGCAAAGATTGAACCAACAACCTTCAGTTGCTTCTGAATTGCCTTGGAGTAGAGCACCGCATAGTAGGGGTTCATGATTCCACAGGCAGTACCATGGCTGACAATGTCCACCAGGGAGAAGCTGGTCAAGTGGGCACCACTGGTCCCCCCGATCATGATGGCATAGCCACCAAGGTCGGTGGCAAGCCCGATGGCTTCCCGTGCCTTCACATTCTTGGGATCGTCAACCAGCACCTTTGCATACTCAGCCACCAGGCTGATAGCACACTCGGCAATCTCACGGGCTTTCTCATAGGTCTCTTCCTTTGCACCACAGAACACCTCGAAGGTGTGTGCAATGGCATCGAGGGCACCGTCTATGGTTACACTGATCGGCATGCTGACCGTCGTCTCATAATCAAACAGCCCAACGGTCGGAACAACTGCATTGTCCACGATGAGCTTCTTCTGCCCAGCCACAGGGTCGGTAACATTGGAATACTTGGTCAGGTGGGCTCCACTGGAAGCACTGGTCTGCACGGCAATGACAGGAAGCAGGGAAGAGCCGGTCTCATCAAGGGACTTGCTCACCACATTGGTTCCGAAGTAGTGGTCGATCTCGGGAGTTACCTTTGCTCCCAGGGTGGCCAGGGCATTTGCAGCTTTCACCGCATCGATTGACGAACCACCGCCGATGACGACGATGCAATCGGGTTTGGTGTGCAGGATGTAGGACTCCAGGCGATAGACGTCCTCTCGGGGAGCATTGGGCTTTGCATCGGGAGCAATCATGTTTCCGGCAAGTTCGACACCTGCAGCATTGAGATAGGAGACAACCCTGTCTGCAACCGGCTTCATGTAGGTAGTGTTGCTGACCACAAGGGCACGCTTGCCAAACTTGGCTGCCAGTGGTCCTACCTGATCAAGAACTCCCAACCCATGGACATACGAGTCCCCTTTCCAATCCTTCAAGAGTGTATAGGCACGTTTCATTTGATCCATAACAATAGCTCCTTATTTGCAAAGTTTTTTCGCGCGTTCTGCAATATGCTCTGCGCTAATTCCATATTTTGCCAAGAGTGGTTCATAAGGACCCGTCTCGGTAAATACATCTTCGATTCCTATAGCATCAAATCTACAGGAAATTCCTTCTCTCATAAAGACCTCGCTGACAGCACTGGAGAATCCACCAGCGAGTACATGTTCTTCAACACAAAGTAGCTTACCGGTTTTGGCTACGCTGTTCTTGAGTGTCTGGACATCAAGCGGTTTTACTACAGGCACGCTCAGCACTTCAGCCTTGATACCCTCTTTCTGGAGCAGGACAGCTGCTTCATGTGCAAAGCTTGCGGTAATACCGTTTGCTGCGATGGTTACATCACTGCCGATTGCAGTACAAACTGTTCCGATTGCATCGGTTGCAGGAAGGTCAGGCATTGCATTGCGGTTGAGCCTGATATAGACAGGTCCCTCCTGCTGCAATGCATATTCCAAAGCCTGTTCGGCTTGTTTAGCATCACCGGGGACTATTACCTGCATATTCGGCAGGGCTCTCATAATGGCAATGTCAGTTATTGCCTGGTGGCTTGCTCCATCAAAGGAATCGGAAAGCCCCCCATAGGCTCCTGCTATGATGACAGGAAGGTTATTATAACAGATGGTGTTACGGATCTGGTCAGTAGCCTTCAGGGCAAGGAAGATGGCAAACGCATTTACTACCGGATGGTATCCAGCGGTAGACATGCCGGCAGCAATATCAACCATGTTCGCCTCAGCAACTCCAACATTGTAAAAACGGTCCGGAAAAGCCTTCCCAAAATATGCACTCTTGGTGGATGAAGATACATCAGCATCAAATACCACCAACTCAGGATGGGTAGCACCCAACTCGGCGAGTTTTTTGCCGAAAGCATCTCTCATTGTATCACTCATAGGGAGGCCTCCTTCTTCTCAATGTCAGCATTCAATTCAAGCATACCCTTGGTGTAGGAGTCATCATCGATAACAGCCCCATGCCAGGTATTCTTCCCCTCAGTGAAAGAGACTCCCTTTCCTTTAACCGTGTTGTAGATAACCGCTTTCGGCCATTGGTTGTCGCTATCCATCCATGCGAAGGATTCCAGCACCTCTTCAGTGTTGTTTCCATCGTAGGCCTTCTCAGCTACATTCCAACCAAATGCCTTCAGTTTGTCTGCAAGCGGCTCAAGCGGCATGATCTCATCAGTAGTTCCATCGAGCTGTACCTTGTTGTAGTCGATCATAAGGACAAAGTGCCCAGGCTTGAACTTTGCTGCACTCATGAGAGCTTCCCAACTCTGCCCTTCATTCAAACATCCTTCCCCACTGATTACATAGGTCCAGTATTGCTTTCCTGACTGCCGTGCAGCCAAAGCCATTCCCAACCCGATGGAAAGTCCATGACCCAGTGCTCCTGTGGACATATCCACACCAGGGAGGGTCTTCATGCAGGGATGACCCTGCAACCGAGTGTTCAGTGTACGGAAAGTGGAGAGTTCCTCAATAGGGAAAAACCCACGGTGGGCAAGCATGGTGTAGAGATTGATCGAAGCATGTCCCTTTGAAAGTACTACCCGGTCACGATCTTCCCACTGAGGGTCGTCGCTCTTGATAGTGAGCCGATTGAAGTAGAGGCATGTGGTCAATTCTGCGCTTGAAGCGGCTCCACCCCAGTGTCCGGTTCCTCTTGTGTGGAGAGTATCGAACATTACGCTCCTAAAATATGCTGCCAGCAGTGCAAGTTCCTTTGCATTGAACTTCCGTTCCTTCTGGCTGAGCAACTCCTCGACTGTTGTATTCATCTAGGAAACTCCTTATTCAGTGCAGCTTGGTACTAGCTATAGTCCAAGAAGCAGTGCATTGTGTACTGTATACAATATTGATACCATGGACAGTAATTCTTGTCAAAGGGATTCTTGTACTTATCAGAAAAATTTTATAAATTTGATTCATACATATATATTTACTATGCAAATTCCAAGCATCAACTAGGAATGAAAGCGTGATTATTATGCAAAATGTTTTTTGTACACAATTAACATTGACTTACCGGAAAATTCCTTTTACAGTGATAGTAATCAATGGGGGTACCAAGTATGCCTAAATGTATACAAAACAGTCTATCCGACCAAGTCTATACCATGCTTAAGGATCAGATTCTCTCAGGCCAGCTCAAGGGTGGGATGAAAATTCCTGAAGAGTCCCTTGCTGAACAGTTTGGAGTCTCAAGAACTCCAATCAGGGAGGCAATCAGACGATTGGCGGAATATGGGCTCGTAACCATTAAACCAAGGAGCCATGCTGTGGTTTCAATCATCTCTCCCCAGGAGGCAGATGATATTGCCAAGGTCCGGGTTTCTTTGGAACAGCTTGCCATCGATTCAATCGATGAGGAATCATATGCGGAACATGTAAAAGAACTCTCCCGCTATGCAGCTGATTGCCAGTATGCAATGGGAATTGGGGATAGGGCTACCGTTTTTGAACAGGACAGTCTGTTTCACCTTGCATTGGTGAAAGCCAGCCGGAACAGTGCCTTGATCAGCATCTGTGAACGGCTGGATGCAAAAATCCAGCAGCTCAGAATTGCACAAAACCTCCCCGAGGATGAGCTCTCCTACTATCTTGGCCAACATGCCCAGATGATGAGCATGTTGAAAAATGGGGAGAAAGAAGCGTGCAAGCATATGCTCTATGAACACATTACCCACGACCTTACCAGCCATTTAGATAAGGACAACGCATGAAGAAAGAAGACATCATCATCACCTACGGATCGGATGCAACCAGCATGACCAGAGCATTGCTTCAATCCATCGACATTGAAGGACTCCTCCCTGATAAACATGCATCCATTGCCCTCAAGCCTAATCTTGTGGTCGCAGTAACCGCAGACAGTGGAGCAACCACTCATCCTGAGATTGTAGTTTCCATCATCGAGTTTCTCCAGGAAAAGGGATATCACTCTATCTCAATCGTGGAGAGTGCATGGGTGGGTGACTCCACCAAAGATGGGTTCAGGGTCAATGGATACAACCAGATCAGCAAGAAATACAATGTTCCCCTTGTTGATGTGAAGGGTGACAGTTATGAGAAGAAAACCGTAGACGGGATCACCATGGAAGTCAGCCAGACAATCCTAAACACTGATTTTCTGATCAGCCTTCCTGTGTTGAAGGGCCACTGCCAGACTGCAATGACCTGTGCTCTGAAGAATATGAAGGGGTGCCTGTCAGACCGCAGCAAGCGGTTGTTTCACTCCCTAGGGCTGCACCGCCCCATTGCTGCACTCAATGTTGTGCGCGCTGCAGATCTGATCATTGTTGACAGCTTGAACGGAGATCTTGATTTTGAGGAAGGGGGAAACCCTGTTGAGACCAACCGAATGTTTGCTTGCCGTGACAGTGTTCTCTGTGACAGCTTCGGAGCCTCACTCCTAGGCTTTGAACTCAGGGATGTTCCCTATATCGAGATGGCAGAACATTTGGGGGTCGGAACCACAGATCTTGAAAAAGCCAATGTCATCCAGCTGAATGAGCCAAGCGATGAACCAGTGGCTCGCCCTACAGGAAGGGCTAACTACCTTGGTCGCTATACTGAACCAGATAGTGCATGCTCTGCTTGTTATGGAAATCTGATCCATGCTCTCAAGCGTCTCGATGAGGTCGATCGCTTGAAGAATGTCAAACGGAACATCTGCATCGGTCAAGGGTACAAGGGCGTGAAGGACCCTTCCAAGGCAGGGGTTGGCATCTGCACCAAGGGACTAGGGAAAAGCCTTCCAGGCTGTCCTCCTAAGGCAATTGATATGATCAAGTTCATCAAGGAACTGAATGCTGATTAGGTATAGAGTATTGTTCTAACGATGACAGGCACCAAAACGGGTGCCTGTTCATGGAGTTATCATGCACTATTATTGCAGAAGAGGCTTGGCAAGGTCATCAATTGCTTTCCAGTCCTCCCTGGAAAGCACCACAGACAAGGCATTGCTGTTCTCCTCAACCTGTTCTGGTTTGCGTGCACCACAAAGGACATTCATCGTTCCCTCTGCCCCTCTTGTCCAAGCGATGACCAGATTCCCTACGGTGCAACCATAGCTTTCTGCCATCTCTTTCAATGACTCAAGCATTTGCAATACCTGGGGACGATGCTCAGCATCATACCAAGATACTGAAGCTTTCGCTGTACCCACTACCTTGGTATCGAGACTGACGTTTCCGGTAAGCAAACCCCTCTCAAGAGGACTATATGCCTGGAAGGTGATCCCCTGTTCAGCACAGTAGGAAGCAAGAGCTTGCTTGCTGCGTGTAAGCAAGCTGAACCGCTCCTGAACCAAGGAAGGATTCCCATAGGATTGGTACTCCTTCAACTGTTCCAGAGTAAGGTTACAAGCACCGTAGCTACGTATCTTGCCCTGTGCAATCAAACGCTCCATTGCCTCAACTGTTTCCTCAATCGGTGTAAAGAAAGGAGGAATTGACTGCCAGTGGGTCAAGAGCAGATCAATATGGTCGGTCCCAAGGCGTTTCAGGCTCTTCTCAACCTGTTCCACAATACTTTTTGGGTTGAGATTGCGACGAATGATCACTCCATCACGACTCTTGTGTAGTGAGCCCTCGTCCTCTGGTCCCCAGAGCAATCCGCATTTGGTCGCCAGAATACATTCATTGCGTTTTCCCTTGAGAGCCTTTCCCAAAAGCTCTTCGCTGAAGCCATTGCCATAGGCAGGTGCTGTATCGATGAAATTGATCCCCCTCTCCAGTGCACAATGCACTGTCTTGATACTCTCAACTTCATCGCTGGCTCCCCAGCTGTCTCCACCACCCATTGCCCAGGTTCCCAAGGCAATGGAAGAAACTTCCATAGTTGTATCTCCGAGTTTCACTGTACCCTCCTCCAAGCATCCTCCAGTGTTCTTTTTGCGTTCGCTACCACCAGGTCTGCATCCTCCCCTGCTTGGGGTTTCACCTCAAAGGAAAGAATATTCCTTCCCCCTTCAAAGAGGTACCCGATCTCTTTCATTTTCTGCAGGAAGGAAGCGAGGTACTCGGTATCATTCTCTGAGCCGGGATAGCCAAATCGCGGATGATAGTCACCATAACTGGGATGGCTGGAATCGCTGATGAAGGTATTTCCCATATGAACGTGCTTGATGTACTGCTTGATTGGCTCTACCGCCTCCTCAATACGTTCCCCAATCATGGGAATGTGGGAGCAGTCAATCATGATTCCGAAATTATCGAACTGAGGACACACTGCCTCGGCATACTGCTTGACCAATGAAGAAGGACCAAGCAGTGACTTCTTGTCGATGTCATGGTCGAACACCTCAAGGACTACCGGCATGGGGCCTTTATTCCTTGCATACGTACACAGCTCCTTCGTTGAGGCAATCAATGCTCCAAGATAGGAGTCTTCTTTCCCTTTCTCATACCTACGGGAGAGAAACTGGAACTCCTCCGCTCCCATTGCATATGCCTCATCTATGCCTGCCTTCAATGTCTCTACTGCCAGCCTTCTCTCTGCTTCATCCAAGCTGTTGATATTAAGCTTCTTTGCAAAGAGAAGGGAGTGCCCGCTATAGGTGCAATCGCAATGGGCTGTCTGGATCATGAACGGTACCTTCTCAGATAATGAAGGAAACGGCAGACTTCCAAGCTCCATTACTTGGAAATAAGGGTCAACAAGAAGCTTCTTGAGTGAATCATGATAGTCTTGTTCACTATTTGAACAAAAAGGATAGGCCATTGAGACCACAATTCCGATACGACAATATGCATGGATGTCTTTGTGCATTACACTTCCCCTTCCAGAATTTTCTTTACCTTCTGGCAACAGAGAACCGGGCTTGCCAATACGGGGACACCTGCTAGCTTCTCTGCTTCTTCTTGCAAATGTCCCATAGAGGCTTGTGCAAGGACAATACAGTCATATCCCTTCACTTGTTTGATCATCTCAAGCACCAAGCGATTATGTGTTTCCATGTCCCCGGCACGCATGGCCGTATAAGCGGGTTCATTGTCCTCAGCATCCACCTCAATTTCGGTTCCTGCGATTGCAGCTTCTTGCTTGAGTTTGCTGATGGTGGGTTCCAGGGTGCTCATTGCAGTGGCAACGACCTTGATTTTTTTCCCAATGCGTACAGCTTTTTCTGCCATCGCATCATCGATGGCTACAACAGGAACATTGATAAACGGCCTGATGAGCTGTACTGCAGGGGTAAGTGTTGAACAGGTGACGACGATTACATCAGGTTTTGTCAATTCACAGGATTGCAAATCATTGAACAAACGCTTCCGATTTTCCAATGAAAAATACCCAATCTCAGCAGGGTCGGACGCAAGAAAATCATCAAGCATGTTATGAATCTTCAGCTTCTGCCCTACTACGTTTTCCAACAATTCCGGAAAACTCCCCAACACAGGCCGTACCGTATGGATAAGTGCAACACGTTTCATCTTAGTATCCCCTCTTTATTTCTGTTCATTTCACAGTAATAAGTGTAACACAAAGTTGAGGGATGAAAGAAAACCACTTTCACCCCCCAAGATCAAACTCTATAGACCCGGAATTCCTTACTCGGACTTACCGATTGACTCAAGGTAGTCAGCCTGGAACTTCATACCATATGCTCTGTAAGTATCAGTATCCATGAAATCGGGAACCAGCTTCTGTTTCTCGATGTAGCCTTTCTGCCAAGCTTCAGTTTCGCTGACCTGCTTCATGACATTACTCCAATAGCTGACTGCAGCAGCACTCATGTTCTTGGGAGCAACCACAGATCTCCAGTTGGGAACCTCTACGTTCTTGTAACCGAGTTCGCTGAGGGTCGGTGCACCACTGAGGTTACCAGGGAAACGGCTGGTGGAAAGAGCCAAGACAGGAGTGAGCTTGCCGGCTTCAACATACTGGGAAGCAGCTGCTGGCTTGGAGATCAAGAGGTCGAAGTGACCGCCAAGAATTGCAGTAATAGCACCACTGGTTGCATCGTGAGCGATGTAGGAAAGCTGATCTTGGGTAATGCCAAGTTCCTTGATAAGAGCAGCATGACATGCGATGTCATCACCCTTGGAACCACCAAGAACAAGTCTCTCACCATGCTTCAATGCGTCAATGATCTCTTCGGCACTGGTGTACTTGGAGGATTCACCGATGAAGATGAGGTGCTTGTCTACAGCCATGTGAGCAATAGGCTGGAAGTTCTGGAAACGGTTGCTGGTATTCTTTACCATCGGCATCAAGTCACCACTGTTGAATGTCAACAAGGTGTGGTCAGCCTGTACGCCAGCCTTTATGTTGGAAACAAGCAGTCTACCAACCTCACCAGCACCATCGGTCTTGTACTGAATAACAAAATTCTTTCCGTTGATCAGGTCCTCTTTAACAGCAATGTCCGTAATTGTGCGGGTGAAGATGTCAGAACCACCACCGGGGGAGCTGGTTACATACCAGTCAACATTTCGGGTAGGGACGAAGGACTTCTCTGCACCACCTGCAGTTTCAGCAGTACCGTTTGCGAAAACAGACACACTTGCCAACAAAACCAGTGCCAACACGAGAGCAATTTTTCTCATTTTTCTATCTCCTCTTAGTTTCTCATGGGACAATGTCCCATATTTTCCAATATCCAATTCCTCTTTCGAGGAAATAAAACCTTATTGCTTACGAGTACCAACCTTGCGGAGAATGAACTTCACCACAGGAGTCACGACAATCGCTAACAGAATCAACAGCAGGAAGGCAGAAATCGGCTTATCAACGAAAATTCCCAATCCACCATTACTGATGATGAATGCCTTGCGCATGTTCGATTCAAGCAACGGAGCCAAGACGAAGGAGAGAAGCATCGGAGCAACTCCATAGCCATTCCTGTCAAGTACATACCCAAAGAGTCCGGAAAGGAACATGATGATCACCCCGTACATGGAGTTGGAGGTACTATAACTGCCAACTACACAGACCACTGTGATGATCGGGATTAGAATCCGTACCGGAACGGTGAGAATTTTAATCAGGAATGGGATGACACCCAGTGAGATGAACAAGGTAAGCAGGTTTGCAAGAAACAAGCTTGCAATCAAGCCCCATGCAAAGTCAGGATTACTGGAGAAGAGCAGTGGTCCAGGATTCAGACCCCACATCATCAACCCACCAAGCAAGACTGCTCCGGTACCACTGCCTGGAATACCCAAAGCAAGCAAGGGAGCAAAGGAACCAGCTGCTGCTGCATTGTTCGCTGATTCACAGCTTGCAATCCCCTCGATTGCACCACTGCCAAGCGGCTCTTCACTCTTGAAGGCCTTCTGGGCAGCATATCCAAGGAATGCTCCGGTTGTAGCACCAGCTCCGGGAAGTACACCCACAAAGGTGCCCATAAAACCGCTACGAATGGCCGGCGGGACCAGACGGCGCACATCATGGAGGGTCAACATCGAGCCCTTAATCGTCAGCTTCTGTGTCAGATTTACATCAACCTTCTTATTCCGCTCTGTCATCAACTTGAGTACCTGGCTGAACCCAACTGCTCCGATGACAAATGGTATAAAAGGAATGCCCCCTAGCAGATACATGTTGCCGAAGTCGTAACGGGGGCTTCCTGTAAGCGTATCCATACCCATTGTCGCCAACAAAATTCCAACCAACGTCAGGATGACACCCTTTGTCGGGCTTTCCCCTACCAGCCAACCGATGGAGGTCATCGCGACCAACAAAAGCGAGGTCATCTCAGCAGGGCCAAACTTGAGTCCGAGCTCTGCAAGTGCAGGTCCCATGAAGGTAAGGATGACCATACCAATGAAACCGCCGATGAAGGAGGAAAGATTGGAGGTGAACAGAGCCTGACCAGGACGATTGCGCTTGGTTGCCATTGGATACCCATCCAAGGCGGTCATGACAGCAGGAGAGTCTCCAGGGATGTTTAGCAGTATAGCGCTGAACGACCCACCATACATGTTGGAGTAATAAAGTGCGCCAAGCATGATAATAGCGGTGGTTGGATTGAACTTATACGTAAGGGGAAGCAGCAAGGCAACCCCAGCGAGAGAACCAATACCGGGCATTGCTCCAACCACTAGGCCGAGTACTGCACCAAGCATGGTAACCATAACATTCTGAAAGGTAAGGACTACTGAAAAGCCCATTAATAGCATTTCTAGATTTTCCATTGCTTGCTCCTCAGTACGCGATCCAGTTGTAGATGATTCCCTTTGGAAAGGGAACTCCGAGCCACATGACGAAAGCTCCGATTACAATGGCCATGATGACAGCCAACCCAATGAGGGTAGTCTTCCAACTATACTTTTCGTACCACTTGAGCCAAAGAATGACAAAGAGTGCAAGGCTGGGAATCATTCCTATGACCAACGTGGCGAGCATAATGGCAATAACTCCCAAGGCAGGGTACCAACTCTCGATTGGATATGTGGTCTTCTCTTCCTTGAAAGATCCCAGGAATGCAATGAAGCTCAGGGCAAGCAATGCAACCCCAATAAGGGTAGGGAAAAAACCTGGAAGCGGCCCCCTGAGCTCATGCCAGAAGCCGTACTTGGTGATACCGAGATAGATGAACAGAGCAGCAATCACTGCCGTGACTACAGGAATCACCATCTGACTCGTAACCTTTTTCAACTGCATATTTCTCTCTCTCCTTACGCTTGCAGACGCAGGTGGTTGGCCATACGGGAGGCCATCTTCACTGCATTCTCAAAAGCGCTGGTTTTCACAACACCGGTACCAGCAATATCGTAGGCCGTGCCATGGGCACAGGTAACAATTGGAGCAGGAAGGCCGCCAGCAATGGTAATCCCTTCATCAAATCCTCTGAGTTTTAGGGCGATCTGACCCTGATCATGATACATGGTCACAACCCCGTCAAAGTCACCACGGAATGCCTTGATGAAGGTGATGTCACTCGGATAGGGTCCTGTGGCATCAATTCCCATTTCTCTTGCTTTCTCAATAGCCGGAATGATTACATCAATCTCTTCACGACCACATAGGCCATTTTCACCTGCATGGGGATTCAGGGCAGCAAGAGCAAGGCGAGGTTTTGCGATACCGCTGGTTTTCAAGGATGTATTTGCAAGACGTACTGCTCGAAGAATGCTCTCTACAGTCAAGTTCTTGCTCACCTCACTGATGGGGATATGACTGGTTGTGCGGGTAGTCCAGAGATCTCCTACCACATTGATTTCCCCAAAGGGTTCAGTGTGGTTGAACAACTGAGCGAGTAAGTGGTGTTCACTCTCCACCTTGCTTCCTGCCTGCTTGAGTCCCGCTTTATGGAGGGGAGCGAAACAAAAGCCCTCAATCTTCTTTTCTTTATACAATGCAACACCAAGCTTCAATGCATTGAGGTTTGCTTTACCTGCCTCGGTGGTCAATGTTCCAAACTTCACCACTTCAGGGTCCTGGTCTCTCTGGTCTAGGATGGGAAGACCTTTGCTCCAGTCAGCCTCATCCACATCACCTATCACCTGCAATGGAACCGAAGAACCAATCACGGAGAAAGCACGCTCTAGTATGCGGACATCACCAATAACCACTGGTCTACAATACTGTTCAAAGAACTTACCAACCGCCAACTTGGCAATGATCTCAGGTCCGACTCCGGCCCCGTCCCCTGTCAAAAGTCCCAATACAGGCTTATCGTTCATGGATTACTCCTCTTCATACTTTGCAGTGAATAACGGTGTTCGTCACTTCGGCAATAGAGGTAGCAACTAACGTGCCAAGTTGGGGTTTATTGTATACAATTTTTTCGGATATTGGACTTTTGTATATATATTTTCTAGTGAAGTAACTAAATAAGAAAGATATCATACAGATTTCTAAAAATTTTTAAGACTTTTTTAACATGTTTCAATGTTACATAAGTTATGTTTCATGTTTCATTTGAAACATAAGTGAAACATCATTGCTACGTTTCAAATCGGGAGAACTTCCTCCAGAGTGTCGTTCTGCTGATTCCTACACCCTTCGCGAATGCTTCACGAGTCAATCCACTGGAGAGGAACTGTTCATAGAGGTCATGGTCAGAGAGTTTCTTCTTTTTCGGTTTTTCTCTTTTCTTGGCTTCCAGGTACAATCCTGTGGATCCAATATCAAGTTGTTCAATCTCCCGAATCCCGACTTGGTTGGAAGTATGGAGAATCGCCAGTCGTTCTGCTGCATTACGTAGCTCACGAATATTTCCTGGCCAGTAGAACTGGCCGAGCATTTCCAGTGCATCTGCATTGATATTGATTCCATGCAATCCATGTCTCTCACAGTACTCCGCAACAAAATGGGAGAACAACAATCCGATATCCTCAGGACGATCGCGTAGGGGAATCAGCATGAGACTCAGCAGACTGATACGATAAAACAGATCAAGACGGAACAATCCATCCTGCACTTTTTGCAGGATATTGCTGTTTGCTGCACTGATGACTCTCACGTCGACAGGAACAACCATATCAGCACCTACCCGACGCACCTCACGTTCCTGTAGCACCCGCAGGAGCTTCGCCTGTACGACTATTGGCATCTCGGAAATTTCGTCGAGAAAAATGGTTCCCTTGTGTGCCAATTCAAACAACCCAGGCTTTCCCCCCTTGCTCGCACCCGTGAAGGCTCCTTCAGTGTACCCGAACAACTCACTCTCTAGCAGTTGCTCAGGAAGCGCTGCACAGTTCACTGCAACAAAGGGTTGTGATGCACGGGGGGATGCATTGTGGATGCTCTGGGCAAACAGTTCCTTTCCTGTTCCAGTCTCCCCGAGCAAGAGCACTGCTCCGGGGACTTGACTGAATCTCCTGGCTTTCTCCACCAGAGCTCTCATTTGGGAATTTTGCGTCACGATGTTGGAGAATGTATACTTGGCAACCAAGCCTTTTCTGCTCAACTCCGTTCTGATCATATGCTCTGTTTGCTGGATTGTCTCTGCATTCTGGAACGTAAAAAGAAAGCCGGGTGTCTCTTCATCCATACTGATCGGTTGCTGAGTGACAAGGAATTGCTTGCCTGCAATGGGAACCAGTATTTCCTTCTTCCCTGATTTCAAGGTGAGATCCCATTTCCCTGACTGATAAACTTCCATCAGTTGCTTTCCAATCAGGGAACTGGTGCCAAAGAGCTGTTCCGCTTGTCGGTTGGCCGCAATGATGGTTGTATTGCTGTTGATTGCAAGCAAAGCATACGCAGCATTATTGAGCAGGGTCCACAGTAGGTTTCCCCTCGTCTGAGCCCGCTCCAGGGAACGAGCGGCAGCAACTGCCTCTGCAACGGCATGGACCACTGCCTGATAACCACTCTTTACATGCACATGGGCAAAGTTCTGCTCCTCACACAAGCGGCACATCGTCAAGCCACCAACAAAGACAGTACAGCCCTTTCGTGCAAGATGAGCCAAGCCGATTTCCACATCTTTTTCATCGGTTACCTGAAAGATGGACACAGGTTGCCCAACCAAGGTGCTGATTACCTCCTGGTCACAAAGCTGTTCATTCGTGACTACCCCAATATGGGCATCGTTTTTCATTTCTTTTGCTTTGGCCAGTGCGCTGAGCAAATCTGCACTGCTGAGTGCAATTGGCACCACGTGCACCGAAGGTTTCTGATGGGCAATTGCCTGGGCGGTTATGCCGCGAGCAACAATGATATCAGCAACAAGCGGTACAATCTTCTGGGGATCACTTCCAAAGATATGGGTTGTACGCACTTCAATCGTATCCAGGTCATAACTCTGGACGACTTGATCAAATGCTTCTTGCAACTCTTGGTAGGGAACAACAATCAAAATCTTTATCAATGTGACACCTCAAAGAGAGTGTATCATAAGCGGTTCTCTTTACAAAGTCGGTCTACCCTTGGTATTGTCCGGCTATGAACATACTCCAATACCTGCTGGTAGCTCTGTTAGTCATCATTACTGCCGCAAACCTCTATGCACTGACCATCGGTAAGAAAAATCGTAACCGGGCAGCAACCAATTATCGTCTTACCTTGCAGAAGCTTGGGGTGAGAACCAATGAGTTGATGAAAGAGCATGGATACAATTTTGATGATAGACACGGATACATCAATGATATCGGAGACGGAATTCTTCTTTGTTTCGATACCAAAAAACAGGTTGTTGGGATCACTTTGGCTGAGGAGTTCTACCACTTCCCGTATGCAGACTTTGTATCCTGTAAGCAAAATTACGAGACACAAGGGAATAAACTCTCCCATATCTCGGTAATCGTTGAGACAAATGATGCAATCATCACTTTGGTGTTCGGTTCCAAAGCATGGAGAAGGAAATCCTATCTAGGAAAATTCCTCCTCCAGGATTCCAAGGAGTTCTGTACCATCATGGAACGTCACTGTTTGGAGAAGGACGTTAGTTCGCTTTCGGCTGATCAATGATGTGTACATCAAGCTGGTTGAAGGGAACAGAAATCCCAACCTCAGCAAGACGATCAACAATCTCTCCCTGGAATCTCCAATGAACCTTCCAGAAGTCTTCTGGTTTGGTCCAAGGCCGGACCGCGAAGTCAATCGAGGAAGCAGCAAGCGTATTCACCTCTACCATGGGAGCAGGCTCGGGAAGAATCTCGCTGTATGAATTGAGGATTTTCCAAATGGTATCCTTTGCCAGCTGTATGTTCGTCCCATAGGCAACACTGACCGTAAGACCAAGTCTTCGTCGCTCGACGTTGGAATAGTTCACAATAGGGTTACCCCAGACAAGCTTGTTGGATATTGTAATCTTCCTATTATCAGGTGTGGACAGAATGACACAGATCATATCCATGTCACTGACTGTACCACTGAAAGATCCGGTTTCGATGTAGTCCCCAATCCTGAAGGGTGAGTTGATGACGATCATCATACCACTGAGCAGGTTTCCAATGGTATCCTGGAATGCAAATCCAAGGACGACGCCAGTGATGCCGAGGCCGGCAAGCACGGGGCCCATATCAAGGCCAATGCGACCAAGGAAAGCGATGATAAGGAATATCCATCCTATGACATTGACCAGTTTCAAGATGAAACGTGCCATTAGGTCATTGATCTTTTTGGAACGATTAAGTGCACGTTTGAGCACACGGGAGATTCCTATAATCACCAGTTTTCCGATGAATACAATGAGCAATCCAATCACTACGTTTACCAAGAATTCGACTGGACCGATTTGAATCCAGCTGTCAATCTTCTCAACAAAACGACCAAAGGCAGAGCTTTCAGCAACGGCTTCACTACTCAGTGCCATGAAATTCGCAATCATACTACTACTTCCTTATAGAGGGGTTAAACAAAACACTACCATCGGTAGAGAAAAAAAACAAGGTGAAGAAAATGGCCTCTTCACCTTGCATGATAAGTAATTAATTACTATCCATTATGTAGACAATAGAGCATGTAGACGCTTTGCAAACCCTACAGGATCCTTAGGCATAACCCCTTCAGCAAGCAGAGCCTGATCCAGTAATACTGAGCTCAGTTGCTCAATGTACTGTTCATCGTCGCTGTTCTCAATCTTCTTGACCATCGGGTCTTCCACGTTGATCTCAAGAATTGGTTTTGCTTCCTCGAAGTCTGTTTGTCCCATACTCTTGAGAATCTGCTGCATCTGTACTGATGGGTCATTCTCATCGACCACCACCACAGCAGGAGAATCTGCAAGGCGGGAAGATGCAACTACATCCTTCACCTTGTCCCCAAGGGCTTTCTTGACCTTCTTGATGAGGGCCTTTGCTTCCTTGGTGTCTTTTTTCTTCTCCTCACCTTCTTCCTTCAGATCATCGACTGCACCACTCTTGTTGATTGCCTTCAAAGGCAATTCCTTGTAGGTACCAATCGAACCAACAACGATGTCGTCGATATCATCGCTCATAATGAGGACTTCATACCCCTTCTTGCGATACGCTTCGAGCAAGGGGCTTGCCTTGAGGGTTTCTTCCTTTCCACCCGTGATGTAGTAGATTGATTTCTGGTCACTCTTCATCCGCTCCTTGTAGGAAGCGAGACTTACATAGCCATCCTCGGATGAGGATTTGAACCGTACCAGCTCAAGCAATGCATCTCTATTGGCATAGTCGGAGTACAATCCTTCCTTCAGAGGTCGGTTGTACTGCTCAATGAACTTTGCATAGAGATCGGGGTTCTGTTCGCTGATCTTCTGGAACTCCCCGAGCAGTTTCTTTACTGATGCAGTGCGAATTGCATTCATCACTCGGTTCTGCTGCAAGATCTCACGACTGACATTGAGAGGGAGGTCCTCGCTGTCGATTATACCACGTACGAAGCGAAGGTAGGAAGGAAGCAACTCCTTATCATCATCGGTGATGTAGACCCGCTTTACGTAGAGCTTCACGCCCGGCTTGTAATCGGCATAGTACATGTCAAACGGAGCTTTGCTGGGAATGAAGAAGAGCGTGATGTATTCAGTTGCACCCTCGGCTCGGGTGTGCAAGTAGAACAAGGGATCTTCACTGTCATAGCTACTCTGCTTGTAGAACTCCTTGTACTCTTCATCTGTCAGTTCGCTCTTGCTTCGTCTCCACAGGGCTGATGAGCTGTTAATCTGCTCAATCTTGTGCTCGACTTTCTTCAAGGGATTCCCTTCATCATCCTTCTTCTTGTCGTCATAGGAAGTCTGGTCGTAGGAGAGGAAAATGGGGTAGGCAATGTGGTCGCTGTATTTCTTCACCAGCTGTTCAATCTGCCAGCGGTTTGCATATTCACTGCCTTCCTCGTTCAAGTACAGGGTAATGGTAGTGCCCTGGCTTTCGCGCTTTGCTTCCTCGAGGGTATAGCTCCCCTTTCCGGTGCTGCTCCACTTCCAAGCCTGCTCCTCACCTGCCTTCCGGCTGACTACCTCAACCTTTTTTGCAACCATGAAGGCACTGTAGAATCCTACACCGAACTGACCGATGAGATTGCTGTCCTTCTTTTGCTCCTCGGTAAGGGAAGAGAGGAACTTCTTCGTGCCACTGGATGCAATGGTACCCAGGTTGTCTGCCAAATCGTCGTGGCTCATTCCAAGGCCGTTGTCACTAATGGTGAGCGTCCGGTCTTCACCCTCCTCACTAAAGGAGATGTCGATGCGCGGCTCAAAGGTTAGATTCTTGAGCTTGTCATCGGTAAGGGTGAGATACTTAAGTTTGTCCAAAGCATCAGATGAGTTGGATACCAGCTCGCGGAGGAAGATTTCCTTGTGAGAATAGAGCGAGTGAATAATCAGATGCAATAGCTCAGATACTTCAGTTTTGAACTTCTTTTGTTCCATCGTAGTATGATACCTCCAAAGGGATATTGATAAACATACTGATTTTTCAAACCAACGGCAATTGTTCCTTAACAAAAAGGCAGAGGTGGGATATGCTTGGGAATGCAGTTTTCCACTCCAAGCTCAGCTAGAACCATCAATCGTCTGAGAGTTCTCAATCTACTGGCCCGTGAGGGCGAATTCAGTCGTGCTGATATCGCACGTCGTCTTACCCTGAACAAGCCATCTACCAGTGAGATTGTGGAACAGTTGCTCCAGGAAGGGCTTGTTGAGGAAAAGGGGAAGGCCAAGACAGCCAATGGCAGGAGACCCACCACGCTTGCCTTACAACAAGGTTCCAGGCTGGTCCTTGGCGTGGAACTAGGCAGTAAAAATACCTGTTTCACCCTTTCCGACCTCTTAGGTAATGTATTGAGGTTTGAACGCATCCCCACACCAATCAAACCGGATGCACAGGAACATGGACTTACCATCATCAAGACGTGTCTGAAAATGAGACGGATTACCAAGACCCCCATTGCTGGCATCACCGTAGCGACAAGCGCCCAAATCAGCAATGACAGCCTTTCCATACTCCGTCATGACCACTGGCCGTGGGAGAATGTCCCTCTTGCAAAAGCTATCAGTGAATATACCCAAACCCCTGCAATCCTGGTGCATTCTATGAGGGCAATGGTTGAAGCAGAGCAATGGTTTGCTGGAGAAGATGAGAAGTCGTTCCTCTATGTTAACTGGGGAGAGCATATCAGCGGAGCATTGGTGCAAGACAATACTATCGTAGGAGAAAAGAGCAGGTTCGGGCATCTCCCCGTCCGGCAGACAGGATTGTGCCGCTGCGGTGGCATTGGATGCCTTGAGACTGTAGCTGCAGGTTGGGCGCTCAGTGAACGCTTTGCAGGAACGTCCGTCAAAGACCTGGCACAGAGCCAAGACCCCAAAGTAGTTCAAGCTCTGCAAGAGGCCGCAGAGGCCATGGGAATTGCCCTAACGTCTGCCAGTGCGATTACTGGATGCAACAAGATTATTTTGGGCGGAGGGGTATCCAACCTCCCTGACCACTACATTTCATTGCTTCAGCAGTACTACCAACAGCACACCCACCACAGCCTTGCGAATATTCCTGTGGTACGCTCCCAGCTCAAGGATCGAAGTACTGTACTAGGAAGCGTAGCAGTTGCCTTGGATCGATGGGTATTCCAGAGGCGAATGTTGCAGACAATGCAAGGGCTTTGACCAAGTAAAACCGCTACCCAAACGGGTAGCGGCAACCTCCTTGAGAACCCTAGGACTCCTCTCCTATGGGTACGCGTCTATCCGCTGGAAACATCGGTCTAGACTCGAGCAACGACACTCATGATTATTGCATGGTTTTCTCGCACTGTAAAACATTAATTTGGCATTTTTGTAACTATTTTACCGATTAGTAGATTAACTTGCCAAACATCACAACAACCAACAGCTGTGAAAGACTCAGCTCCCGTCGGTATAATTAATTAGGAAGGAACCAGAATAGCTCCCTGCACTGAAAACATCAGATGCTCGTTTCCTGATCCTCAAGGTTAGTTTTCCGATGGGCACATCATCCTGGGCTCCTGCAGAAAACCGGGTAGTAAAGGTATCTCCGTTCTCTACGCTGGTGAAAAAATTTTCGCTCTCAAGCTCCAGTGTTGTCCTGAGTCTATTCATTTCATCCATCTCAAGATCAGTCAGCGAGAAAATCAACTTTCCGACTGTAGGTTCTGCAAGGTGAGAAGAGTATTTGAAATAGAGGGATTGCGTCAGTTCCCACTCCTCAAGGTTCGGAAACTCAAAGCTGAGTATCGCATCTTCCCCTGTGAGCTCCTCGCCTGCTTCATTATATATGGAAATCTCCAGGTCTTTTGGCTCGATGACGCCCTGCATGTACACGGTGGCAGAAGGAAACCGCGGAGGATCTTCAGCTGCCAAGGGCAACACAAAGAAGAGAAGTACACCTGCCAAGAGAAGTTTCTTCATATCCATCTCCCATTACCATCGAACACTATAAACAGTACCAACAACCCTTCCCCCTGAAAAGAGGTAGGGAAAGAAAAGGCTGCGCAAATCTCTGCACAGCCTTGTCCACTAGAACCAAATGAAAGGTATCAATACCCCAGAGCAAGCCCTGGACTCAGGAGGCGTTGCCTCCTTTTCCGCCCCAAGGGACGGGGTATCTCACCTTGCTTTCCCGGCACTCGCTCCAGAGAGGAACCTTCCTGCTGATTCCTTTCCTCTCGCTCCGTTGGGGAATGGAAAGATTAGCTTGTAGTAGCAACTGAAATGGTTACCGTTGAGGTATAACTACCAGGAGTTGCATTATCGTTCACATATTTTTCTACCTCTTCAGTTGTCACTTCTGTCCCAAGATGATCAAGAGTGGTAGTAGTTATGTTTTTCATCGGCTTAATGGTTATATCTGCATGACCAGATTGTACTGATAATGAGGAAGTAAGAATGGTATAGAGATTACCAGTGGGAACTGGCTCATTTACTCCAACAAGAACATCAGCAATCTTAATTCTAACATCTGAATTTGCATCATTGATAAAATCAGAAACTGCCATTTTAATTTCAAACGCAGTTTGTGTATTCGTTTCATACCGATAGGTAAAATTAGGATCCTCTACAAATGCATTATCGATCTCGAGTTCTGCATTGAACTGTGTACCTAGTGCTGGATCATCAAAACCATGAACAAAGTAATCTCCAATAATAGCAGTCAATGTTGCAGAAACACTTTCAACAGGACTTCCATTAATCTCAAGAGGAGCAGCAAAAGCTCCACTCATTGCAATAACCAACACCAGTGCAAGTGCAATACCTTTTTTATTCATATTGAATTCTCCTCCGGATGATTATTTCTCTATCCTTTGTACAAATAGCCTACTACCGAGTAAGACTTATGTCAATATTAGTAGATAATTTTTTATATCTTTTTAGGAATTATTTTTATTAATAAAATTATTTTTATACAATATAAGTGATTAAATGTTTTTCAACTTATAACGTAAGTTATACTTTTTTACGATACATTTTTACTATCCTAGGAATATTATGAATCTATTTACCTTATACACATGTGTAATTTCATACACCTGTCATATCTTTGTTCTATAGAAATGCCCTATATAAATACAATAGCTGCCCAAGTGGGCAGCTATCCTTCTTTTGAGATGCAGGAATGCTATGTATCGGATCTAATGTCGATGGCAACCGTTGCCTCATATTGGCCAGAGGGTGCACTTTCGATTTGGTCCTGGTCAGCGATGATTGTCAAAATATAGGAAGTCAAACCCATCCCTTGCGACCCTGGGTTGAATTGAATGAGTTTATATTCCCCTCCACTGATTGCGGCAATTTCCTGTTCACCTACCAGTATCGTCTGGATTGCAACCTGGGCAGGGGTGCTTGCATTCTTCAATTCAAAGGGGGTCACTGTCGCATAGACTTCGAATGGCCTGGCTATATTAGTTTGGATTGCATAATACAAGGTAGCACCATCTTCATTAAACGCATCAGATACCGTCAAGGCCGGGATAATGTCGGTACTATCCCCACTAGTGAGAAATCCATGAGTCAATAATTCTGGAACTGTTGTGGTAAGGGAGATGGTAACACGCGCAGGCTGAGCAGGCTCCTCTGCAAAGAGAGCCATCGGCAGGGACAGCAACACGAGTAGCACACATACCCATCTCATTGAATTAAAATCTCCCCTATAATTAGTATCCGCATCTAAACTATACAGTGAGAAAAAAACGTATGTCAATGGATTCAGTAATTCATTGCTATTTGGACTTTGTACTAAAATATGATTTTTTATATTTTATTTTCTTGTAATTATATATACTGCAATAAACTTATGACATGGTATGCAATTTTCTAAGTACATTAATTGACTCCCTTATTTTTTTCAACTTCTTCCATTGCATTTCCTATGTCAGAATGGTAGAAGTTCACATGGTAATACTTATATAGTTTTTGTATACAATCATCATTATTTTTTACTATATTGCTGGATTGCATGGGATTAGATTGTTTCTTATATCTTTTAATCCTTTTACAAACTTATAACATATACCATTGCTTTTCCCACAATAATAGCGTATATATTGAGAGAAGCCTTTGTGCATTGCACGAAGTATCCTAGAATGTACATTGCAAGATGTTTGCAACAAGGAAACAAGAGTATGAACGGCAACCCAATGTCCGGACAAGAGACGAAATCTACTACGATCGCCAACAAGCTAGAGGAAGAGATTCTCTCCAAGAAGTATCAAGCAGGAGAAAACCTGCCAAGCCAGCACGAGCTGGCCACCCAATTCAATGCTTCGAGCAGAAGCGTACGAGAAGCCTTCAAGAACCTTGAAGCAAAAGGCTTGATCAAAGTACGACAAGGCAAGAAAGCAATAGTACAGAGCAACAGTCTCGATCAATTCGTGGAGTCCTTATCTGCCTCCATGATGAATCAGCATACCCCTGACAAGAAGCTGCTAACCGACCTGATGCAAGTAAGAACCACCATTGAGGTTTCAGCTACCAGGGAGCTTAGCCGAGACCCGAATCGCATGCTCATTGTCCGTTCACTCGACCGAGCATGCACCCGCATGGAACACCTGCTGCCAGGCATTGAGGGAGGGAAAGACCCTGAATTGTTAAAACAGTTCAAATCTACTGAATTCGATTTTCATGCTGCCCTGATCAAGTCGAATGACAACATCATCCTAAGCAGCATCTATGAAAACCTGGCTCCCCAGCTCTATTCCGCCCTGGACAGGCTACCGGAGACCTACAGTGAACAACGGAAGAAAGTAAATGAGTACCGCTATTTGGTGGATGCTCTTGAGAACGGTCAGACGGACCTAGCTGTTGCCTTGACCCTGGTGAACCTCACCAACATCAAGGATAAATTTGAGACATTGGATCTCTAGGTGCCTTAAAACGTATGGGAAACTGTCGTATTTGCAACTCTGCACAACGACAGTTTTTTTGTAGCCAAAAGCCTTGCTTGTTTTGTAATTTGACACATATCATTATATATGAAAAAATTACTTAGAGGTGCATATGTATATAGCATTAATTAACGTACATGGACTTGTTCGCAGCAACAATATTGAAATGGGAAGAGATGCCGACACGGGTGGACAGACCCGGTATGTTGTAGACCTCGTTAAAGAGCTCTCATCAAGAGAGGATGTAGAGGTGGACCTGTTCACCCGTCTGATCAAGGACTCTCGAATCAATGAGGATTACCGAAAGAGCATTGAGCAGATAGGCGAACATGCACGTATCGTCCGATTGACATGTGGAGGAACAAAATACCTCCGGAAAGAACTTTTATGGCCATACCTGGACGAGTATGTGGACAACCTGATTTCGTTTTTCCGCACACAGAAAAGAACACCAGACATCATTCATGCCCACTATGCAGATGCGGGCTATGTAGCCACAGAGTTGGCAGCTTACTTCCAGATTCCCTTGGTCTTTACCGGGCACTCCATGGGACGCAACAAACTTGAGTATCTCCAAAGCCAAGGAGTAAGTGAAGACAAGCTCAACCAGTATTATCATATCTACACCCGCATCGAGCAGGAAGAGCGTACGATACGCCATGCCTCCTTGGTGATCACGAGCACCAATTATGAGAAAAATGTGCTCTATAAGCCATATGAGTCGCAAGACCTTTCCAAGATGAAGGTCATCCCTCCAGGTCTGGATTTGGATACATTCTTCCCATATTACCATTATGAAATCCAGGACCCATCCATCACTGAAGAGATGAAGCTTGCCCAATATTCCATGGTAAAGGAACTCCAACGCTTCCTTACCAATGTGGATAAGCCATTCATTCTGGCCCTCTGCAGACCGGAAGCACGAAAGAACATCGATCTGCTCATCGATGTCTACGGCAAGAGCAAGGAGCTGCAGGCAATTGCAAACCTGGTCATCGTTGCTGGCATTAGGGATGACATCACCAAGATGGAGGAAGGAGAGAAGCAAGTCCTCACCGACATGCTTCTACTCATGGACCGCTATGACCTCTATGGAAAGATGGCTATTCCCAAGCATCATAATCCACAGCGGGATGTACCGGAGATTTATAGGCTGGCTGCCATGAAGCGTGGTATCTTTGTAAGCACCGCCGCCCTTGAAAATTTTGGACTTACCTTTATAGAAGCCTCAGCAGTAGGGCTTCCCTTTGTTGGGACAGACAAGGGAGGTGTGCGGGATATTTATGAAAATTGCGAAAGTGGGATCTTGGTGGACATCTCCAACAGGAAAGCAATCGAGGAAATCCTATACACTTTGCTCACGGATACAGAACAATGGCAGAAGCTTTCCGAGAACGGAGTACAACACATCCGGCAGGTATACAACTGGAAAGCACATGTAGACACCTACCTCAGCCATCTCAAGACAGTTCTGAACAACAAGAAGAAGCAACCTGCCCTTGCCACCAGGATGGGATCGATTGAACATCTTTTGGTCTGCGATATAGACAACACGCTTACAGGGGACAGAGCTGCCGCTGATGAACTAGCGAAAGTCCTGGAGGCTCATCATGACCGCGTCGGCTTTGCAATTGCAACCGGCAGGAGTTTTGAATCTGCACAGGAAGTGCTCAAGCACTACTCATTCCCGACACCGGACATCCTGATCACAGCAGTAGGGAGTGAGATCCACTACGGTTCGAAGGATGTTCCTGACAAGGGATGGACACACTATATCAGGAGACGATGGAAACCGGATGTAATCAGGGAAGTCCTCTCTGCATTCCCTGAACTGGAAATGCAGAATGAGGAGGGAACCCAACGTAGATACAAGATCAGCTACACTATCAAGGAAGGAAGTGAAATCCCAAGCTTGATGGAACGAATCCGAACAGCCTTATCTGAAGCAAGGAGCATGCAGCACTTGGTACTCAGTCATGACACCTACCTTGATATCCTTCCCTACCGTGCAAGCAAGGGAGATGCCATCCACTACATTGCTTGGAAATGGGGAATTGAAGCCAGTCGAGTACTTACAGCTGGGGACTCAGGTAACGATCGTGACATGTTCTCCAATCCGCTCAGATCTATCATTGTTGCAAACCACGAGGAATCACTGAACACCATCAGGAAATCGAAACGGGTGTTCTTTGCCACCAAGGATTCGGCTGCCGGAGTACTGGAAGGATTGCGGCATTTCAAGGTGATTGAAACGTAATTCCACGCAATTTTACGTTTTAGAAGGTCCTTCTTCGGAGGGACCTTTTTACGTTTGTATGTAAAAAGCACGTAAGAAGCCTCTATATCTTATGTCCTATGTTTATGATTTATCAGAAAATATGAAAGAGGGATTACAACTAATGTCATCTTTCAAATAATTGATATGTAAGTATTGCAAACAATTAAATATTGTTATATAGTAGGGACAAGAAAAAACTTAGTACGTATGACATCTTTCATACTTGATACATGGATAAGGAAACAGAAATGGAGTATATAGCTCAGACAAAGACAGCAAGAGTAGCTGCCGCCCTAGAAGAAATGATTCTTGATAAACGAATCAAAAGTGGCTCGTTTCTTCCTTCCCAACAGGTGCTTGCCCAGAGATTCAACACATCGAGCCGACCAATCAGGGAGGCTTTGAAGCTTCTTGAAGCGAAAGGCTTGGTGGTCATCATGCAGGGGCGAAGAGCCCAAGTGAGAAGCAACAGTCTCAACCAGTATGTGGAATCAATTTCCACCTCAATTGTTAATAGCAAAATCAGTCACGCAAAACTCATGCGCAACCTGATGCAAGTCAGGATTACGGTTGCCACCAGTGCAGCAAGAGAGTTCTCCCGTCTAGAGAACCGTGAGGAGTATCTAGCCCAGCTGTGGAGTGCTAGTCATAGGATGGAAGCAGCGGTTCCCTTGATCCTCCATAAAGATGCACAGGCACTTAAGAATTTCAACAATGCTGAAGCAGAGTTTCACCGCACTCTGGTCTATGCAAATGGAAACCAGATTCTCTCCACTATCTACAGCAATCTATCACCCATGCTTGATGCTGCCATGACCTCTATCAAATTCACATCCTTGGAGATTGAGAAGCGCTCAAAGGACTACACGTATCTTTGTGAGGCTCTCCAGAATGGGCAAACTGACTTAGCTGTTGCGCTTGTGTTGGTAACACTCACTACCTTGGAGAAAAAAGTCATGGGTCACTACCCCGACGAGGATGCAATCGCCACCTACGCATAAGCATCCCTGTCTTTGGCAAAATACCTCCACTGTGCTATAGTCGCCGTGGAGGATTTTTATGGAAGAGATCATACGCCTTGAACATGCTACCGTACGGCGGCAGGACACCGCTATTCTGGACGATGTCTCATTCTCTGTGTTCAGCAATGAACATGTAGCCATCATCGGACCAAACGGAGCAGGGAAAAGCACCTTGGTGCAGGTGATTAGTGAAGAGATCCATCCACTGTACAGTGAGCACACTAAACGAATCCTCTTTGGAAGAGAGCGTTGGCAGGTCCTGCAGCTTCGCCAGCACCTGGGCATCGTAAGCCAGTCTATCCAATATCTGTGTAACTCCACGTATCAAGCATGGGAAATTGCCATTTCTGGTTTCTTCAGCTCCATCGGACTTGATTTCCATCACCAGATAACCCAAGAACAAATCAATACAGTCGAAGTGGTAATGCGTCGCTACGGGGTATGGCATCTGAAGAACAAGCAGATGAACAGACTCTCCAGCGGAGAAGCGAGAAGGATTCTACTCTGCCGTGCCAGTGTCCATGATCCTCAGGTGATGCTTCTTGATGAGGCAGTCTCCAATCTAGACTTCCCCAGCCGTCATCAATACAGGGAAACCCTAGATACCCTCGACCGTGCAGGAAAAACCATTATACTCGCCACGCATGAACTGAGCGAGATCATACCAGCAATCAAGAGAATTGTGGTCATGAAAGAGGGAAAAATCGTTGCAGATGGAGAGAAAAAGGATATTCTGCGAGAGGATTTACTCTCAGAGGTATATGGGGCAAACGTCTTTGTAGATGAGCGTGAAGGCCTCTACACTGCTTGGTGTTGAAGCATTTTTCCCACGGACAGGGCTTTGTGTAGTATAGTTAAAGTAAGAACAAAACAAGTGAGGTCTACACATGAAGCGTTGTTCCATCATTATTCATAGCGTAAGCGGTAATTGCTATATCATCGGTTCCTATCTGAGGGAACTCTTGGCTGTACGAAACGTCGATGCACGCCTCTACCGAGTTGACGACCCTGATCTCCATATCTGGGCGAACACACAAGAGACAACAAACGACTACTACGAAGACATTCTTGCTCTTCCTATTGTCAGTACGTCGACCCTACTCAAGAGCGACATGATTATTCTAGGAAGCCCAACAAGATTTGGAAATATTTCAGCCGAGATGAAGACATTCCTCGATACTACGCTCCCCCTAAGCAAGGACAAGGGCTTGGAAACAAAGTTCTTCGCTTGCTTCACCAGCTGCTCAAACTCAACCTGTGAAGGTGCACACACCCTTACATCTATGATTTACTGGGCACAGTCTATGGGGATGCTCCATATCCCATTTGGGGTGCATGATGAACTGGATTTCTGTGATCAACCGGTATCAGGTATCGTCCATCTTGCAGGAAAGGAGGGGGCCATCCGCCCCAGCGACCGTCTTGGCAAGGAGATGGAAGTATACGCTGACACTCTCAGCGCTTACATCCAAGAGTAAGAACGGTGGAAAGAGGGAAGCAGAAACGCTTCCCTCTTGTATGAAAGGTATCAATACCCCAGGGCAAGCCCTGGACTCAGGAGGTGTTGCCTCCTTTTCCGCCCCAAGGGAAGGGGTATCTCACCTTGCTTTCCCGGCACTCGCTCCAGAGAGGAACCATCATGCTGATTCCTTTCCTCTCGCTTCGTTGGGGAATTAATCCTTGGAAAAAAGGTATCGAATCCGATTGGCCCAACGCCCTAACCAGCCCCTTCCATAGCGGGTCTTATAGTCGTGGGTTGCACTCTCGATGCTTACCTCCTGGCTACCGCTCATATGCTTGAGATTGTCCCAGTGACGCACAATCCACATATAGAGGTCTGCCTCGGTATTCCCTGGGAATGATGCAAGCAATTTTGCCCGTCGCACTTCCTCAACGATTGGGCGATAGACATTCTGGTACCAAGATTTTGCTCCATCCTCAAAGCTGATTTCCTCTTCCTTTCCCTCGTTGAGATAGTATTTATGTACCAAGATATGATTAACCATCTCCGGATAGGATCCAGGGGCGGTAAAAAGGATTTCCTCCATCGGGAGATAGGTAGGGTTGTACTGGGTGATGAACCGCTCTCGCTCGTAGTCAACCACACGCTTACGCAAACTTTTCATCGTCAACCCAGCTTCCAAGGGAATCTGGCTGTCCAGTTCAACAACTTCGGCATCGATGAATTCAACACCCTGGGTTTTGGCGACAGAGACACGATGGTTCCCATCCCTTACAAAATACCACTGTCCAAGCTTATACACAGAGATGGGGGGAAGGATGACATATTCCTTCGTCGCGCGGTCAATACTCCGCCAGCGGGTTCTAAGCAATTCCTTCTTTGGGTAGAAAGCCATGGAAAAATCCTGGTATCTCCCTTCGCTGCCGATAATCTGGTTCACTGGAATGACCCTCATCCCCAGATATGTCTCATTCTTGGGTTTCAACAACTCGGTTACCGCATAGAAACTCAAAAGATCTGAATTCTTCCATGCCAGACTACTGAGCAAAGACTGGATTCTCCCTCTGGAACGAGCTTTTTCAAAGTCCTCGTTCGTTTGGGAAACCAGATCAGCGCCTATTTTTACCATCTTCTCTCCCCTTTCCTAATGCAGGGTCATCCAGTATATAGCTCTGAAAAATATTGATGACCTTGGTCCGCTTATACACATGGTGCCGGTTGGCATTCATATCATGCAGATGAATATGGCCATGAAGCAAGTACCTAGGTTTGAACCATTGCATGAACGTCAAAAGAGTAGAGAACCCTTGGTGACAACGATCGGTATCATCGCCAAGGCCAAGGGGAGCTGCATGGGTGATGAGTATATCCACCCACCTTCCTCGGAACAAACGGTTGAACAGCAGTCGTGGTACCATTTTCAGCATCCTGAAATACATCTCCCTTTCAGAATACTGGTGTGCCCCCTTGTTGTAGCGCATCGAGCCACCGAGACCTGCAATAATCAAATCGTGCTTCTTGTCATAGAGAACCTTGCCGTCAGAAAACTCCCCACCAAAGGGAGGAAGGGGCTGCACCTTCCCATCCTTGTACCCATACTGGTTCAATAAGAGAGAATGATCATTGAATTGATGCAAATACTCCAGGTTATGATTCCCGAAGACAAAGAAAAGAGGTTTATTCAAACTTGATATGATGAACTCATAGTATTTAAGAGGAAGATCTCCTGCTGAGATCACGGCATCAACATCTGCATATCGGCTGGCAATATTCTTGGAGTACACCAAGGGGTCTGTCTCATCTGATATGCAGAGAAGTTTCATACTTATCACCCCATCAAGTAACCACAGTCAACGCCAACCAGCTCCCCGGTCATCGCCCTGCAGTCAGATACCAGTTGCACCACCTTCGCCACCTCTCTTGGATCTACCAAGGAGTGGAGCAAGGAACGCTCTTCATAGTGCTGTCTCAATGGATTTGCATCATCAAGATACGGGGCTTGCAACAGCCCTGGAGCTACAGCATTGACACGAATGGATGGGCTTAGTTCCTTTGCCAAGCTTTTTGTATAGGCAACCACTGCCCCTTTGGATGCATCATAGTGGCTCGTACCACCAAACCCCGGATGCAGTGCATTGATGCTTGCAATATTGACAATGCACCCCTTACGTTCCGTCAAGGACGGGATACACTGCTGAGTCAACCTAAACAGACCCGTTACATTGATATCAAAGATACGTTGCCATTCAGATTCCAACAACTCAGTCGGGGTGAATACAGAGAACACACCACTGTTGTTGACCAGGACGTCAAGTCCTTCTATTTCCTGTATTGCAGAAGCAATACTCTTTGGGTCTTGAATATCGAGATGAAGAGGGATCAAGGAGGACCCATATGAATCTGCTAATGCTTCGGCTGTTTCCTTGTTTGATACATACCCACAATACACCCAATCCCCTGCTCTGACGAATTGTTCACATATCGCCCTTCCCAAGGTACTGGTTCCTCCACTCACGAGAATTGTACGCATCATCCCTCCTTCGCCAAGAATCTTCCTATATCAGGACACTGTGGGTACTTACCCTTCAGTTCCACCGTACCTTGTTTGTAAACTCCCTCCTCAAAAGCTGGACACATGGTAGTGGCACATAGTGCCCAACCTTTGATTCCATGGAGTTTGGTCCCCTGCCAACACCCCCCCCTGACAATGGAGAGAGGTTGGCTTTTCCGGCCAAGCGGGCCCAAGCGACGCAACTCATGACTGCCATCACTGTTGAGCACCAACTGGTCTAATGCATCACCTTCCAGAAAGAACCATACCTCATCAGTGGAGAGATAGTGGAGTGAGGAAAAACTCTCCTCCGTAATCAGATAATAGATGACACTACCGAGCAAGCGGCCTTCCTGCATGAAAGAATGGACCCGTTTGAAAAATCCACCTTCTCCTGGAAGAGGTTCCAAACCCAAATGCTCAATCAGTGCCTGTATATTCATACAGGCCAGACCTTCGTTACACTCCGGACCAAGGAAGTAAATGCTTCCTTTACCTGATCACCAGTCTCCATGACCTCTGCATGACTCAGTGGCTGGTCCAGGATTCCTGATGCCATATTGGTGATACAGCTGATACCCAACACCTTCATCCGCATATGACTTGCAGCAATTGCTTCAGGCACGGTAGACATACCCACTGCATCAGCTCCAAGTGTTCTGGCAGCACGGATTTCCGCAGGAGTCTCATAGGATGGGCCAGCGAAAAACATGTAGACACCCTCTTGCAAGGAGATATTTTGTTTTTTTGCTTCCTCTTTTGCAAGAACACGCAATTGCTTGTCATAGGCATTGGTCATATCAAAAAAACGCTCACCAAGACTCTCGTAGTTGGGACCACGCATAGGGCTGTCGGCAATCATCTTGATGTGATCACTGATAAGCATCAGATCACCCGGCTTATAGGACTCATTCACCCCACCAGCAGCATTGGTTACCAGAAGCTGTTCGATTCCAAGTGCATGCATCACATGAATGGGGAAGACCACTTGGTCCATTCCATATCCTTCATAGTAGTGGAAACGGCCCTGCATGCATAATACGCGTTTGCCTTCCAACATACCAGCTACCAAGCGACCCTTGTGACCAAAAACAGTTGCAACAGGGAAATGGGGAATATCTTTGTAGGAGATTGTAACAGCTTCCTCGAGTTCATCGGCAAGGCCTCCAAGGCCACTCCCTAGTACCATACCAATTGAGACGGGCTCCTCTCCGATGCGAGAGGTGATATACATTGCAGCTTCCTGCATATTATCCATCAAATTATCCATGAATTCCTCCTGAGACTATTAGAAAGGTTCTCCGCTTGCCTTTGGAGCAGCGGAATTCTTCGAGAAAAGCACCAAAGCAAGCAAGGTTGCTACATAGGGGAAAATCTTAAAGAAGACAGGGGGGATTACCTGCAAGGACGGAATGACCTGGCTGACATTGGCAATTGTTGTTGCGATTCCAAAAAAGAATGTCGCCCCAAGAATCCCCAACGGTTTCCACTGTCCAAAGATCAATGCTGCAATGGAGAGGAAGCCGAGACCGGCAACTGTACCATTGAACTCACCTGAGTAGGTGATCAGTATCACTGCTCCACCCAGACCGGCAAGGGCACCACTCATAGCAACACCGAAATAACGCATCTTATGCACACTGATTCCTGCAGAAGCAACTGCAGAGGGGTGCTCTCCACAGGCCCGGAGACGAAGACCAAAGCTGGTCTTGTACAACAGAATCCAAGAGAGTCCCCAAATGGCCAGACAGACCCAAGTAGTCCAATATGACTGGCTGAAAAAAAGTGGCCCAATGATCGGAATCTTGGAAAGAAACGGAATATTCTTACGGACGATACCCATCATGATACGGACGTTTCCGCTTCCACTGATGGTTCGGGCAAGATACACAGTAAGGGCTGCTGCCAACATATTGATTGCCGTTCCACTGATTACTTGATCAGCCTTCAGGTTGATTGAGGCAAAGGCATGGAGAAGGCTGAAAATTGCACCAGCAGCAACTCCAACAAGCAATCCTATTGGAAGGGCGTTGATACCCAAGGTTGCCTCGCTCATCTTGATCGTAATGGCACTTGCAAAGTATCCAACCAACATCAAGCCTTCCAAGCCAAGGTTGGTGACACCACTTCGTTCACTGTACAAGCCCCCAAGGGAGGTCATCAACATGGGAATCGTATAGGCTATTGCATAGGGAAAAATACTTACCAAGGTATTCCACATATTACTTTTCCTCCTTCACTGGTGTCGTTTCCACAGATTTTTCTTGAGGATTGACCCTGTTGTTTCTTCGTTTGAAAACTGCATCCCAGAAGCGTTTGAACAACACACTGGTTGCAGTGAAGTAGATGATTACTGCAATGATGGTATCGGCAATCTCGGGAGGAACGCTGGTCATGGCATTCATGAACCCTTTCCCAGATTGCAAGACCCCAAAGAAAAGAGCACTGAAGAATACCCCGATTGGATTACTGGCACCCAGAAGCGCTACAGCGATTCCATCAAATCCTTGGGAAGGCAGGACACCGATCTGCATATTTCTTGAATACCCGGTGTAGAAGGAGAGCCCTGCTAGGCCAGCCAAACCACCTGCGATCATCATGGAGATAACCACATTCCGGTTCACCTTGATTCCCGCATACTCAGCACAGAAGCGGTTGGCGCCAACCGCTTTCAGACTGAATCCAAGCGTTGTCTTGTCCAAGATGAACTTGATCAAGATCACTGAGATGATTGCAATAAAGAAACCAAGATTCATGTACGAGCCGTTGAACAAGTTGGTCAACCACCCTGTTCTCAAAGACTGCGAAACGGCAATACTGGCACTCTCCGTCTCCAAGGACGGCCCCTTCAGATATGCAGGGACAAAGTAATAGACCGACCAGTAGGCAATCCAGTTCATCATGATGGTCGCAACAACTTCATGTACATTGAATTTGGCTTTGAGAAACCCAGGGATAACACCCCAGAGTGCTCCACCGGCCAAAGCCGAGCCAATCAAAACTGCCAAAAAGAGCGGACGGGGAAGGAACACCTTATGGGCAACGATGGTTGCACAGAGTCCTCCAACCAACATCTGCCCACTTGCTCCGATGTTGAACAGTCCTGTCCTGAATGCAAAAGCGACTGAGAGCCCAACCAGCATCAAGGTAGTTGCTGTTGCCAAGGTGTTTCCGATTCTCTCAATATTCATCAAACTGCCACGGAACAAGTACCAAAATCCAGCAAAGGGATTACTTCCAATTACGGCCATAAGAAGGGCTCCGGCAATCAAACCGAGGACCACCGCACTGACTGCGACGAGGAAGGCGTTGCTTTGCAGTTCTCGTTTCTTCAATGATTTCATTGTTCACCTTCCTTTTGCTTTACGCCGGCCATCATCAAGCCTACCTCATCCTCATTCGTCTCTGAGGTTTTCACAATATCAATCAACTCCCCACTATTCATGACAGCAATCCTGTCGGAGAGATTGAAGATTTCATCCAACTCAAAGGAAACCAGCAAAACTGCATGTCCCTTATCACGGTGTGCAACAAGTTGGGAGTGTATATATTCGATTGCCCCTACGTCCAGTCCTCGAGTAGGTTGGACTGCAATAAGAAGCTCAGGGTCGGCAACAACTTCACGACCGACGATCAATTTCTGCTGATTTCCTCCAGAAAGCTTCCCGGCAAGGGAAAAAATGCCTTCACCACTGCGGACGTCAAACTGTGCAACCACTTTCTGAGCATATTCACGCAAATACTCAGCTTCAAGAATTCCTCTCTTACTGAATGGACTATGGTAGTACTCCTTGATGGCCACATTATTGAACACCGTAGAACTCATTACCAACCCACGCTTTTGCCTGTCCTCAGGAATATGTCCAAGTCCAATCTCGTTGCGCCTCCGAATATCTGCATTGGTGATGTCATTTCCATCAAGAATGATGGAACCACTTTCAACCTCCCTCAGCCCGGTAATTGCCTCTATCAGCTCGGTTTGTCCATTGCCATCAACTCCGGCAATACCTACAATCTCCCCTGCTTTTACGGAAAGGGAAAAGTCCTTAACCCCAAGAACCTTCTTGCTGTTCATGACTTTCAAGTCATGGATGTCTAGTATTACACGTCCTACTTGTGCAGGTTTCTTGTCTACCTTGAAGCTAACAGGCCGGCCTACCATCATCGATGCCATTTTTGCAGTAGAGGTATCCTTTACATCAACCACCCCGATAACCTTTCCCCGTCTGATAACTGTACATCGATCGGCAACAGCCTTGATCTCATTCAGTTTATGGGTAATCAAGATGACTGATTTCCCCTCGGCAACCAAGCTTCGCATGATACCCATCAGGTCTTCAATTTCCTGAGGGGTAAGAACTGCTGTTGGTTCATCAAAAATTAGGATTTCAGCGTTTCGGTAGAGCATCTTCAAGATTTCCACACGTTGTTGCATCCCTACGGTAATATCGTCGATGACCATGTTTGGATCTATATTCAATCCATATTTTACTGAGAGGTCTTTAATCTTCTTGGATGCAGTCCTGCGATCAAGAAAGAAACCTCCCTCTTTTCCAAGAATAATATTCTCGGTAACAGTGAAATTCTGTACCAGCTGGAAGTGCTGATGCACCATCCCGATACCAAGCTCATTGGCATCGTTGGGATCATTGATTCTAACTTCCTTTCCTTTGACTTTTATCTGCCCTTTATCAGCATGATACAGTCCGAAAAGTATACTCATCAAGGTAGACTTTCCTGCTCCATTCTCGCCGAGGATGGCATGAATCTCTCCCTGTTCCACTTGCAAGGTGATGTCATCGTTTGCAACGATTCCAGGAAACTCCTTGCGTATATTCAACATCTCAATAACGTGGCTCATCAGTGGACTCCCTGTGTAAACAAAATCATAGCTGTGAGTTGCACAGAAGGGCCACCTATAGGGTGGCCCTTGTTGTGCGAATTAATCTAAAGGTTTACTTGAACAATCCATCACCGGAAGCTCGTACCTTGAGTTCACCACTGGCTATCATGGCAGAGACCTTGGAAACCTCATCGGTGACAGCCTTGTCAAGATTCGGGTTCTCGGCAGGAATACCTACTCCCTTATTTGCTGCGGTAAAGGTAAGCACCTCACCTGCAGGGAAAGATCCATTGAGCTCAGCAACAATCATGTCATAGGAAGCACGATCGAGGTACTTCATGGCGCTGGTCAGGATGATGGACTTACCGCTAGGAAGTACACCCTCAGGATACTGGTCTACATCAACACCAATTACCCAGACATTCTGTCCACTGGAAGCACGGTTCTTTGCCTCGTTGATAACACCAACACCAACACCACCTGCTGCAGCGAAGATTACATCCACACCACGGTCGTACATGGATGCTGCAATCTGCTGGCCTGCACTGATATTGTCAAAAGAACCCTGGTAGAGATTGTTCTCCTGCTTCATCATTATCTTGGTACCATAGTTCTCATTGGCATATGCTATACCCTGCTGGAAGCCCCAATTGAACTTCTGTACAGCTGGAATTTCCATGCCGCCGACAAAACCAAAGTCGCCTTCCTTGATCTGCAGTGCAGCAGCCAATCCAGCGAGGAAGCCTGATTCGTGTTCTGCATAATAAACGGCAACTACGTTTGGTTCGATGCGGTACTCAGAATAATCAGCACTATGGGGTTCACCATCAAGGATGACGAACTTCACATTGGGATACTTATCCTGTGCCTCAAAGAGAGCAGTCTCAAACTTGAATCCTGGACATACAATGAAGTTATAACCAGCATCAACCAAGTTACCGATTTCCTTCAGATAGTCAGCCTCAGTGGTCCCTGCAGGCTTGAGATATTTGGCATCAAGCGCGTAGTCCTTACTTGCCTTCAAGATGCCTTCCCAAGTTCCCTGGTTGAAGGATTTATCATCAATCGTACCAGCATCGGTGACCATTCCAACACGAAGATTACTCTTCTTTGCCTTACCCTCTTCGCTTCCTTGAGCGAAAGCAAACGAGCCAAGCATCAGAAAGATACAAAGCACTACAGCCAATTTTTTCATACTGTCTTCTCCTATTTTTGTGATCATGCACAAAAAACTGTGTGAACCTATTCTACATTCACCTTGTACTGTTGTCAAACAAAGAAAGCACCCACAGGAAGCATTGATTCACGGCAAACCATTGAGCAAAAATCAGTTGTCTTCTCTTTACGACGACGATTCCCATGCATTATACCCCCCCCGGGAAAATACCAGGGGGCTAGCTGGATTGTTCAGCCTCCAAACAAGCTAAGATGTAGGAACCTACACCCTTGAAATCATCCTCAACTACAGGTTCGCACACATAGTAGTGCATTGAACCATCGCGGTAGGGGTTCCCGCCCAGCCCCGCCACAGAACAGATACCCCCTAAATGAAGTTGTCCTTTCTTGTCTTCCCTCAGATACTGGGCCTTGATGTCCTCAATTGCAAGCATTGCCTGTTTTCGGTACACCTCATTGGTGCTGATACCAACTCGTATCGCTTTCAGAAAACTGTAGGCAAACATACTGGAGCAGGAGGACTCCAGATAGTTTTCTTCCGCCTCGCTATTATCCACAATCTGATACCACATCCCACTCTCACTCTGATAGGGGAGCAGTGAATCAAGGACCTGCGTAAGAATGTGGCCAAGCTCCCCACGCTTGGGATGTGTTTCAGGGAGAAAATCCAGGATATCAAGAATAGCCATACAGTACCACCCAATTGCCCTACCCCAGAAATGCGGGGAAAGACCAGTTTCTGCATCTGACCATCGCTGACCCCGAGATTCATCATAGGCATGATACAGCAAGCCGGTTTTTGGGTCCCTAAGTATCTGGTAGACTTTGATTACCTGGTCCACCGTATCATCAAACCCTGTCGTATCGCCACTTACCTTGCAGAACTGGGCATTGAATGGACCCTGCATATAAACGCCGTCCAGCCAGATCTGCCAAGGATAGATTTCCTTATGCCAGAATACACCTGAGAGGGTCCTCGGATGGGAGTTCAGCTGACTCTTGAGCAACTGAGCTGCTTGAAGAAAGCGTTTCTCCTTTGTTTTATCATACAGAGCAAAAAGGTTTCTTCCAGCGTTTATCTGGTCCAGGTTGTACTCTCCTAGGCGGTAGGTTGCGATCTGTCCATCCCGACCCACCATGGGATCATACATTGCATATGCCCACTGGAATATCTCTTCTCGGTCGTAGGCCTCTCCAACCAGCAAACAACTGTGTATCACAAGCCCATGTTCATAATGCCATCGCATCTGTGAAGGTTTGTAGCGTGAAACCACACTTTCAGCCAGTTTCAACGAAAGGCGCTCACCCCTGTCCATCATGCTTCATTCCTTATGTTCGTGCCAAATCTTCCAGCTGCCGGTCATCCGACAGCTGGAACCATGTCTTTTCACTCCTACTCATTCAGCAGGTTATTCTCCTTGGCAAATGCAACACCCTTGTCATTCCAATCCTGTCCACCAAGCTTCTTGAATTCAGCAATCCAAGTATTCCAGTTTGTCCTGTTCAGCGTGCGCTTCCCAGTGATGAACTCGCTCAGACCCTGTTCATAGAAACGCTTCAGGTCAGCACTCGGAATAGGAAGCATGTCTGAGCCAATAGCTGGCGTCCACTGCTTGGACTGCATCGTACGCAGTACATCAAGAGCAGACATTTCCTTTTTACTGGTAGCAGTGATGTACTTCGGATAGCGGGCATAGAGCTCAATATCACCATTGTAGAACACCATGTTTCGCAGCTGGGTCACGGTCTGTCCGACCGGACCACTGAAAGCCAAGTCAGGATCGGGAAGGCCATCAGCAACAGGAATTCCGTTTGCATCCTTGGTGTAGTTCACACCCTCAACGCCCCAACCAAGCAAGTAGTAGCCTTCATCACTGGCCATCCACTCTAGCAGTTCTGCAATCTTTTCCTTCTTTCCCTCTTCGACAGCTTTTGCACTGATGGCATAAATACGGAAGCCTGCAGTGTAAGGCCCGATTGAAGCATGTCCCTTCGGTCCTTTGATGGGGTCCATGACCACCCACTCGCCATTGGGGAAGTTTTTGTCAAATGGTGCATAGTTGGACTGAGCAGCAAAAGCGGCATTCTGCTCTCTCATGATGCCAAAACGCCCCTGCTTCCAAGCAGCTCGGAAGTCATCCTTCTTGTAGGCAAGCCAGTTTGGATCGATGATACCCTCATCAACCATCTTCTTGAGATATACCATGGCATCATAAAACTCCGGCTTGAGAATAGTAAGACCAGCGTTGGCAACCGTCATGTCCCAGGTTCCCTCAACACCGAATGCACCAAGGATCGGCTCCAAGCGGCGGCCGGGCCATGCTTCATAGTTGTTGACTTCCTGGAAAGCACCATAGCCATAGGTGTCATTCTTTCCGTTACCATCAGGATCATCAAAGGTGAAGGCACGCATAACATCGAGCAATTCATCAGTGGTGGTGGGTATGCTCAGGCCAAGATTGTCCAACCAATCCTTACGAATCAACAAACCTTCGTTCTTGACGATTGAACCGGGGTCAGCCAGACCATAGCTTTTCCCATTGAACTTTGTATGGTTTCGGCTCACCTCGTTGTAGTGGGTTGCCGTGCGGGTGGGCATTTTCTCATACAAATCATCAACAGGAGCAACCAGTCCCTGCGAAACCAGACGAGCCAAAACATCGCGACGGACCATGAACAGGTCGGGGAGATTGTTTGCTGCCGCCGCAGCCTGAATCTTTACATCCTGGTCACTCTCATTGGAAGGAAGCGTTGTAAGCTTCAGGTCAATGTTCAACTTCTCCTTGATGATGTCAAACCCCACCCAATCGGCCGGGGGTGGACCAGCTTCGGTAACCGCAGCGCCATACCACAGATCAATGGACACAGGACCATCTACTGCAGAATCTTTAGATCCCTGGCTGAATAACGGCAGGGAAACGAAAGAGAGCAAGGCAATGAGTGCGATACATACGAAATACTGTTTCTTCATGGCAAATCCTCCTTATGAATTACCAAATCCAATCAAAATCTTTCAGTGCAGGAGAGTGTCTTAGCCTTTTACACTTCCCAGCAATGTTCCCTTGGTAAAATACTTTTGGATAAATGGATAGGCAGCTACCATCGGGATGGCACTCATGAAGACCGAGGCGGCCTTGATGGCGGCAATCGGGGCATCCCCGAATGCACTTACCTCCACATATTCATTCATTCCACTGGCCATCAGTATGTTCCTGAGCAGGATAGGAAGGGGCTGCAGCGCATTACTGTTGAGGTAGAGCATTGCATGGAAGAAGTTGTTCCAGAAGGAAACCCCGTAAAAGAGACCGATGGTCATGATGATCGCTTTTGAAAGGGGCAGAATAATCCTCAAGAGGATTTGAATCTCCGATGCCCCGTCGATACGTGCCGACTCCTTCAACTCATTGGGAATTCCCTCGAAGAAGGACCGCATGATCAGACAGTTGTAGGTACTGATTGCGACCGGAATGTACACAGCCGGCAATGTATCAATCAATCCGATATTGGTAACCAATAGATAGGTAGGTATCATCCCAACGTTGAATACATAGGGGACGATGACAAACAGATTCAAATATCGTCTCCCGGGAAGCGTGGGTATTGACAATACGTAGGCAAGGGGTATGGTGAGCAATAGAGCGCTTGCTACCCCACCAATCAAGATCTTTACACTGTTGCCGAAGGCAAGCAGGAATCCCGCATTCCCCAACAAAGCCTCATAGGCGGAAGTTGACCAATTCCAAGGCAGCAGGAACATACCTTCCAGATTGTTGCCAATGTAGTCATTAGGCCTGAACGAGAGGGTTATGGTACTCCAAAGCGGAATTGCAATGATCAACAAAAGCAACCCTAAAAACAGGTCCACCAGAAAGTTGAAGCTGTGGTCCGCAGCCGTAGGCTTGACCGCGACAGAGGTGAATCTTCTTCGTTTTTTCATCTCCGCACCCCCTAGTACAATGAACTTCCGCCGAAGCGTTTGACCAGACGGTTGGAACCAAGGATAAGGAACATCCCGATAACCCCTTTGAATAGACCGACTGCAGTAGCAAGACCGAACTGGAATTCCAGCAAGCCTTGACGATAGACCCAGGTATCGATGATATCGGCAACAGAATAGACCGGTGTCGAGTACAACATAAAGATTTGGTTGAACCCTGCATCTAGGATGGTTCCCAAACGAAGCAGCACTACGATAACGATGACCGGTCGAATTGAGGGAAGCGTAATATACCTGACCCGTTGCCAGGAGTTGGCACCTTCCACCAAGGCAGCTTCAAAGAGCGAGGGATCGATGCCCATCAGCGCAGCAATGAAGATGATGGCGCTCCACCCCATTTCCTTCCATGCATCACTGAGAATGACAATCCAGGGAAAGGCATCGGTATTGGTCAAGAAATCAATGGGTTTGCCACCGAAAAGCTTGATTACATCATTGACAATACCGTCTCCTGGTGCCAATAGAGCGAGTAGGATTCCATACATGATGACCCACGAAAGAAAGTGTGGGAGATAGGCGAGCGTTTGTACTGTTTTTCGAAGTATAGGGCGGTTGCTCTCATAGATGGCAATTGCCAGGATGATGGCAAGGGGAAGGCTGAAAACCAACTTCCCAAGGCTGTACATCAGGGTATTTCTGAGCAATTCAACAAAATAATAGGAATTGACGAAGGTCCTGAAGTGTTCAAAGCCTATCCACTGACTACCAAGCACCCCGTCCAAGGCCATATAATCCTTGAAAGCTATCTGCCCATTGAATATCGGGACATATTTAAAAATAATGTAGTAGATTAAAGGGATTGCAAGCAAAGCATAGACTGATTTATGCCGCTTGATATCACGTAGCAACTGCTGTTTTGCTGTTCTTTCTGCCATTTGCAACCTCACACTCTCAGCATAGGGGCAAGAGGGCAAGATTATGCAGGGCGTCTCTTGTACTTTTCCGACCTTTCCACACAGAGCGCTTGGGCACTGTTTCAAAGAATGGCTAGCGGAGGTGTTTCCCCATACCCGTTCATCTGCACAGATGGCTTTCTGAAATACCTGCATCTGGAGAAATCCTGGATACATTGGTCATCTAAGAAGTGCTGCTCCTACTCATATTCAGGAATGGTATAGCCCCATATCCTTCAGGTTCCGGTACACCCGTTCAATTTGTTTTTCCGAAGCAAGGAAACAGAGCAATAGGGGGAATCCATGGCATGAAGGACCTATATCAACGCTGTGAACGAATTTTCCCTGGGGCGCATCCCTTGATCTTCTTGAACACCCTGCAGAAATACGCTTGGTCCTGGAACCCACTCTGGCTTGCAACCTCATTGATTGAAAGAGAACTTTCTCTCAGTAACTGGGTGGCTAGAAACACCCGATGTCTGTTCAGGTAGTCCCAAGGGCTGATACCCAACTCCTTGCGGAAAATTCGGGTCAGGTAATCCTCGCTGACATTCACCGATTCAGCAAGTTGCCAGCGCGAGATTTGTTCAGTAGCATGACTGCCCAGATAAACCACAGCTCGTTTTACCAAGGCACCGGTGAGTGGAGGAAGCAACTCATTGGTCTCCAGCAAGGCAAGCAAGCGCTCCCCAAACTCACTGCTCTCAAGCACACACTGATGGGCGATAAGCAGACGAGGAATGAGAGAGAGTTGCTCTGCCTCTTCTTTCTCCCATCGTTCGCGAATCACCACGATAGGAGCATCACAAGTTTTGCGAATAGTCCGGTAGAGAACTGGATCAAATAGTGAACCAAGTATCAGATGGACCGGCTGGTTGGCCACAACATCCAAAACATCTTCCCTTTCACTGTGAACAATGAACTCTTCATCCAAGGCAAGCAACTTGCAAAACGCTTCTGGAATTCCCTTCACCATGACCAGAACCCCATCAGAGTGATGATGATGGGTTGCCATCAAGGAAGATGAAAGATTTTGCTGTCCCTCAGGGGCGTGGAAACAAACCATGGGAGAGAGTGATAGGGTGTTATGCCCTGCAAGCGATGTACGAAGAAGGCGGAACTCCCTTCCTTGGTTGTCTGCATCCCAGCCGATAATACCCCCCGCAATCCTGGAGAGTTCTTGTCTTTGCAAGCTTCCCACAGGTATCACCTCACAGGAAGCAAAGGAAGTACGCAATAGCTCTGGAACCGGATCGTTACCATCAGTAGCAATGAAAAACAAGGTATCAAAGGAAGGAGGATTGCTTTCACCCATCAAACTTGGCAGAGGCAGAAGTACAACCACTGCGTTATCTTGCAGTGAGAAAGAACCATGGCTCATCAGAATAATCCTTTGCGCCAAGGAAAGACTTGGATCCTGACTTCCCATTGAAGCCTTCCATGTACTCAAAGAGGAGGTAAAGCAGAATTGGAGGCCTTCTTTGGACAAGGTAGTCTGCAACCGTATAGACCCGCCCTCCCTCAGGATGTACTCACAAATGATTGTGAAACTTTGAATCAACCGTTTTGTATCGACACACAGTGCAGGCATCTCATCCGGTCCTTCATAGACAAGAGGGAAGGAGCCAAGCAAGGGTGTTATCAATGTCATTGGGTTGCAGACCTTGTGCTCTAGCTCAAGATTGCCGGAGTAAGAGAGAGAAAGCTCCAGAAGATGGGTAGCAGTACGAATCTGCCCCTCTATCTGCTTTCCCATGTCACCTTCAACCTGTTTCGCAATGGAGAGAATTGTCTCAAAAGGGGTCTTGAGTCCTTCCCCAACATTGGCAAAGAATTCACTTCGTGAACGCTGGGCTCTCTCCGCATCCTCCCTTGCACGGTTTGCGGCATCCAGAAGAAGCGCACCCTTGATTGCCGAACTCAAAGCAGTTCGTAGCTCTTCCATCACGCTTCCACTGAACAGTGTGGTTCTCAGGATGAGGTACCCTATCGGTTGGTTGTCCATGAACAGCGGTTCAACCACATGCACGCCTTGACCCAAGTGATCCAAAAGCCCTTGGGGCAACAAGAGATGTTTGGGAAACTGCTGTTTTCGCTCCATGACCAGTGAATCAGCATATCCCCCTATGAAGGTATTTTTCGTCTCATCGCCGTACAAGACCAGGTAGCCTGCATCAATACCAAGCAATCCTAGATGTTTTGCCAAGAGAGAGGGAATGGATGAAAGAGCTCGCACTCCCAAAAGATCATACTTCAGCATATTGAGAATGCTTGCCTGCAATGAGTGTTGGTAGGCATGTTCATGCGCAACCAAATCCCTTTGGCGTAGGAACAGATCCCTGATAGGCCCTGCACAAAGCATTTTGAAGGAGGGAGAAGCAAAAAAGGTACAGTACCAGTGCAATGCTTCACTGAGAAGACTGGGGTCCCCACCTCGGTCCAGAAACCAATAGGAGAGATAGCCGATTAAGGAGAGTACTTCCTTCTCATCTTGCAAAGATGCTTCCTTGAGCAACCGCTTAATCCACCCCTGCTCCTCCTCATTCGCATCGAAGACCTGAATCAGCCAAGCCTGGAAGAGTTCCAGACTTCCAACCGCCCGTCTCGCCTGCTGTTCACTGCCCAGTGAATAGGTACACCCACAGCTTTGTCGAACAATCATCTGGGAGGGCAGAAGCAAATCAAAACAAGAAAAGTCCTCCTCTCCAAGCATACCGTTAAGCAGGTTCCAAGACATTCTTGCCAATTCACCAACCGGCATTCTTGCAGTGGTGCAGGGAACCTTCAAGAGATGACTTTCCCTACTGTCATTGTATCCCACTATGCGAAGGTCCTCAGGAATGGAATAGCCAAGCGCTTCCAAGTATTTCCCTGCATCGAACATCATCAGGTCACTTGCACAAACAAGGGTGTCAAAATCCCGTCCTGGAACCAGATTGCGTTCTTCCAACAGTTGTACAATCGCCATTCTTCCTTCAGACCAGGAAAAAGGATCGCTGACCAACCGAGAATCAAAGAGCAGACTGGTTTGGTCAAGGGTATCGCAATAAGCTCGGTAGCGGTCCTCCGCAGAATAGTGATTCTCCGGCCCCCGAAGAAAGGCAAGCTTCCTAGCATGATGCTCCTTGATACAATGCAACATGACGCTCTGGACTCCAGAATAGGCGTCAAAGGAGATACCAGGGCACCCTTCCTTCTTCATCCCGATGCAAACACAATCCAGGTCTTCAAGATTTTGCAAAAAAACCTGTACTTCTGAGACACTGACGGCCCCACCCAAGGCAGAAGCCCACGTAATCACACCATCCAGATTATCTGTATTTACCAGAGAGTAGATGGCATTACGGAGGTACTCTTGGTTCTCCTGATATTCAAGTCTTCCTCCAGGAAAGACGAACAGGGAGTAGTCAGAACGTTGGGAATAATTGGCAATCTGTGACCAGAGCCCATTGGAGGCTCCTGTATGAATAGAGGCTAAAACCAACCCGACTCGCCTAGTCATATGAGCACCCACAGCAACCTCCTCATAAACGATATCACTATACCACAGGTTTTTCAGCCTTGACAGTCCAGCAAGGAGAAGGATATCATTCGGAACAATGTTTCATTTTCAACCAATCGAGGCAAGGCTCAAGAGCCTGAACTATCATCTGGAGAAGGCAATGCCGATCCTCACCCCCAGCGGCGTCATCATGGGACTTCTCCTTGGACCCCTGGTCTCATGGATGAACCCATCGGTACCCTACCTATTTGGCCTCATTACCTTTATCGGTGGATTGGGCATCAGTTCAAACGCATTCTTTGGGGTCATCAAGAAGCCAAAAGCTATTCTTTTCTTCATCCTAGGGGCGAACATCATAATGCCCTTGGTGGCATGGGCATTGGCGAATCTGTTGTTTCCCGGACATCCTGAAATTATCACAGGATTCATTCTCCTGATGGCCATTCCCACTGCAATCACCGGTTACATTTGGGCAACTATCTACAAGGGGAACGGGGCACTCTCATTGACCCTAATCATCGTATCCACTCTCCTTGCTCCTCTCCTTACCCCTTACACCGTTGCACTTCTTGCACAGACCACGGTGCAGATCGACACCAAAGGAATGATGATATCCCTACTTGGCATGGTTGTCATTCCCTCCATTGCCGGTATTCTTATCAACAATGCAACCAAGGGAAAAGTCAATGATCGTGTGGCTCCAAACCTAAAACCTTTTTCAAAGATTGGTCTCTTTTTCATCGTTGTCATCAATACCAGCCAGGTTTCCGAACGTCTTATCGCTGATGCTTCCTGGATTTACCTGCCTATTGCACTCGCTTGTGCACTACTTGCTGCCTTAGGCTATCCACTTGCCCACTACCTGGGAAAGCTTGCCAATATTAGCTTGGAAGACCGCAAGAGCGTTACCTTTGCAGTCTCCATGAGGAATATCAGCTCAGCATTGGTGCTTGCCATTGCTTACTTCCCCCCCGAGACAGCACTTCCTGTCATTTTCGGAATCGTCTTCCAGCAAACCATCTGTGCCTTCATGGCACATACCCTTTATGGGAGAAAGAAAATACCATACCATAATAGATAAGGAGCTACATCCATGCAATCAATCACAGAAACAACGAAGACAATTGCTAGGAAGGAGAAGGTCCTCCAGTTCGGAGAAGGAAATTTTCTCCGCGCTTTTGTTGATTGGATGATCGACATCCTCAATGAGAAGACTGACTTTAATGGCAATGTGGTCATCGTCCAACCGCTTGAAAGAGGGCTGAGTGATATGATCAACGACCAGAAAGGTCTCTACACCACCGTCCTAAGAGGTGTTCAGGGAGGAAAGACCGTCGAGGAATTCCGTACCATCACCAGCGTAAGCCGTTGTTTGAATCCATACAAGAAGGAAGACTACGCCGAATACCTAAAGCTCGCAGAAAGTGAAGACTTGAGGTTCATCGTCTCCAATACCACTGAGGCAGGTATTGCCTACAGTGAGGGGAATACCCTGGAGGATGCCCCCCAAGCCGCCTTCCCTGCAAAGGTATGTGCATTCCTCTACAAGCGCTACAAAGCTTTTGATGGCGCAAAAGACAAGGGCATCATCGTCATCCCGGTCGAACTTATCGACAAGAACGGTGACAACTTGAAACGAATCGTAAAACAGTATGCAAAAGAGTGGAATCTGGAAGAAGGCTTCATGAACTGGCTTGATGAAGCTTGTGACTTCTGCAATTCACTTGTTGACCGCATCGTTCCTGGCTATCCCCGCGCAGAAGCAACACAATTATGCGAAAAAATTGGGTATCAGGACAATCTTCTTGATTCTGCAGAAATTTTCCATCTCTGGGTCATTGAGTGCCACAAGGAGTTCCATGAAGATGAACTTCCCTTTGGCAAGGCAGGGCTGAATGTCATATGGACCGACGATATGAGTTTCTATAGAACCCGGAAGGTACGTATCCTCAACGGAGCTCATACCATGAGTGTACTTGCCGCCTACAAGGCAGGGCATGACACCGTCCAGGACTGTATTGCAGACAAAAAGCTGTTGTACCCATTCATGCACGGAGGAATCTTTGAGGAAATCATCCCTTCGATGGATGGCTCGAAGGAGGAGCTGGAAGCATATGCAAACGATGTGCTGGAACGGTTTGAGAACCCATACAACCCACATCAGCTGCTTTCCATTTCACTCAACTCTGTCTCAAAGTTCAAAACCCGCAATCTTCCCAGTTTACTCGGATTTATCAACAAGAGGGGATTTCTTCCCAAACGTCTGGTCTTTGCTCTCTCAGCCTTGATCAGCTTCTATGAGGGAACTGAGTATGAAGGAAGTGCCTTGAAGGGAGAGCGGGATGGCGAGACCTATCTCATCCAAGACAGCCAGGACATATTGGAATTCTTCGCAGGCCTCTACAAGGAAGGAGGAAATGCTGAAGCCAAAGCTGAGCGCCTGAGCAAAGCAGTACTCTCCAATTTTGACTGGTGGGGACAGGATCTCACCCAGATTGAAGGTTTACAACATGAGGTAGAAAAGAACCTGAGGGCAATCTGGACGGTCGGCATGCAAAAAGCCATGCAGGCACTGTAGGAGTACGTATGGAGCAATGCAAATTTGTTACAATCCACCCAGATGATGTGGTAGCCGTTGCAATCGCCCCCCTGGGCAAGGGGGAAGTGATCCAGGTACAGGGAAAGGATATCCCCTTGGCGATGGATATTCCTTCTGGACACAAGTTTGCCATCAAGGATATTGCAGAAGGAGAGCCTGTCATCAAGTATGGGGCACCCATTGGGGTGGCAAAACAGCATATTTCAAAAGGAGAGCATGTCCATGGAAGCAATATCAAGACACTGCTCTGTGAATCGGCTGACTACCACTACAACAAAGTCCTTGCGTCTCAATTCAAAGAGAAAGCTGAGAAACGGAAAGCCTTCTGGGCTGACAAAACCCCTACAATCCAAGCCTATCGACGAGCCAATGGAAAGATCGGCATCAGAAATGAGCTTTGGATCGTACCTACCGTCGGTTGTGTGAACAAGATAGCAGAAACACTGGTCTCATGGGCCAACAAGACCTTCCCCACCAGTGAATTCTATGATGGGATCCATGTATGGAACCACCCCTATGGATGCAGTCAACTTGGCGATGACCATGAGGCAACAAGGACCATCCTCTCTGACTTGGTTCACCACCCCAATGCAGGAGGTGTATTGGTACTCGCTCTCGGTTGTGAGAACAACACCCCAGAATCCTTCAAGGAACTGGTAGGAGCAGTTGATTCTGAGAGAGTGAAGTTTCTTACCTCCCAAGACGTGAGTGATGAAATTGAAGAGAGCAAGAAACTCCTGACAGCACTCCATAAGGCCATGCAGAGAGACCGAAGGGAACCGGTGGGGATGGACAACCTCATCGTGGGTTTCAAGTGCGGTGGCTCTGATGGCCTCAGTGGCATAACTGCCAATCCGTTGGTAGGTCGTTTCTGCGATGCTTTGACAGCCATGGGAGGAACAGGAATTCTTACCGAGGTTCCTGAAATGTTCGGGGCAGAACAGCTGTTGATGAACCGCTGCCAGGATGAAAAGATCTATGAACAGACCGTACGCTTGATCGATGACTTCAAACAGTACTTCATCAAGCATGAGCAAGTGGTATATGAGAATCCCTCCCCGGGAAACAAGGCGGGAGGAATCTCAACCTTGGAAGACAAGAGCCTTGGATGCATCCAGAAAGGTGGAGAGGCTATCATTACCGATGTCCTTGCCTATGGGCAACAGGTATCAAGAAGAGGTTTGAACCTTCTCTCTGGTCCAGGCAATGATATTGTCTCCACCACGGCTCTCACAGCCACAGGTGCCCATATCATTCTCTTTACCACGGGAAGAGGGACCCCACTCGGAGCTCCGGTTCCCACCGTAAAGATTTCCAGTAATAGTGCTTTGGCTGCAAAGAAGCCTAACTGGATTGATTTTGATGCAGGAAGGCTCTTGGCAGAAGATAATGAAGTAGTGCTCTCCGATTTTCTCTCCCTCATCCAGGCAGTTGCCAGTGGTGAAAAGAAGACGAGGAACGAAGAGAATGGGTATGCAGAGATATCGTTGTTCAAGGATGGAGTTATCCTCTAGAACACGAGAAAAGGAGAACGATTATGAAACAATTCATGGACGAACATTTTCTACTACAAACGAAGACAGCCCAGAAGCTGTATCATGAGTATGCAAAAGACCAGATGATCTACGATTATCACTGCCATCTCGACCCAAAAGAAATAGCAGAGAACAAAAAGTTCTCAACCATTACCGATGCATGGCTCGGAGGAGACCACTACAAGTGGCGCGCCATGCGTGCCAATGGAGTCCCAGAGGAACTGGTTACCGGAAAGGATGTAGATCCCTATGAGAAATTCCTGGCATGGGCAGGCACTATGGAAAATGCCTTGGGTAACCCACTCTACCACTGGACCCATCTCGAATTGCAGAGGTATTTTGGCATCCATGAGGTACTCAACACCAAGAATGCAAAGGCAATCTATGAAGAGGCAAACCGACAGTTCAAGGAAAATGAGAACCTTTCAGTCACAGGTATCATGAAGCAGTTCAAGGTCTATGCGGTAGGAACTACCGATGATCCTGCTGATGATTTGGCCTACCATACGCAGATTGCCTCCCAGAAGGAAGTCCCTGCCACGGTAATCCCCTCTTTCCGTCCTGACAAAGCACTGAATATTGAGAAAGAAACGTTCTCTGCCTATATGGAATCCTTGGAGACTGTTTCCGGGAAGTCCATCACCTTGGTGGCTGATGTCATTGAAATCTTAATCAGCCGTCTGGACTTCTTTGTCAGTTTGGGATGTAAAGCAAGTGATCATGCACTGGTTACTGCTCCTGCTGTATTCAAGAGCGAGAGGGAAGTGAACGAGATCTTTGCAAAGAAGATGAATGGAAAGTGCCTGAACCATGAAGAAGTGGAAGCCTACAAGACCTTTGTACTAACTCATCTTGCAAAAGCGTATGCAAAACGGAACATCGCCATGCAACTGCATTTTGCAGCCATCAGGGACAACAACAGCTTGATGTATAAGAAACTCGGCCCTGATACCGGCTTTGATGCTTCCCATGACAAGAATCTTGCTGAAGGTCTTTCTGCCTTCCTGAACAATCTCTCTGCCACCGGGGAGGTCCCCAAGACCATTCTCTATTCGCTCAACCCGAAAGACTACTACTCCTTGGCAACCTTGATGGGCTGCTATCAGGATGGGATCCCAGGAAAAATGCAACTCGGATCTGCTTGGTGGTTTGCTGACCACAAGGATGGTATGGAGGAACAGATGAAGCTCTTGGGCAATGTGGGTCTGCTCCCTCGCTTCATTGGAATGCTTACCGACAGTCGGTCCTTCCTCTCCTACTCCCGCCACGAATATTTCAGACGTATTCTTTGTAACATACTTGGGAATTGGGCAGAAGAAGGGGAAGTTCCCTACGACATGGAAATGCTGGGAAAGGTGGTTGAAAACATCTCCTTTGGTAATGCAAAAGCCTACTTTGAGGGTTGATGTCATGGGGAAGAAAACCAATCCAGCAGGAGAGAAACAACAAACCAGTGGAGTGATTAGAACCATCGTCATCTTGGAGACATTGTCAAAACATCAGAGTATCAATCTGGAACAACTCTCCAAGGAGACCGGTTTGCCAAAAGCAACCCTGCTCAGGTTTCTTTCCACCCTGGTCAACTTGGGTTATGTCTACCGGGATAATACAGACCTCTACAGCCTTACGCTGAAGATGTTCTCTGTAGGATCCCATGGACTAGAGCATATTGATCTGATTCATGTGGCAAACCCTGTCGCCCAACAGCTCTGTGATGAGCTGGGCGAGACGGTGCATATGGGCGTTCTGGAGGAGGACAAGGCCGTCTATGTCCTGAAAAAGGAGTCCTCTTTCACCATCCGAATGCATTCCCGTGTAGGCAAGGCAATCCCCTTGTACTGCACAGCAATCGGGAAGGTTCTGCTCAGTGATATGCCTCAAGACACCCTTGATGAATACCTCTCCACTGTCAAGATGAAACCATTCACCCCCAACACGATAACCAATAGTGAGGTATTGAAGCAGGAATTACAGCAAATCCGTGAACAAGGCTGGGCAAGCGATAATGAAGAGCACGAAATGGGCACGCTCTGCATAGGCTCTCCCATCAAGGACTATTCAGGGAAGGTGGTTGCTGCGATGAGTGTCTCCTGGCCTTTATTCCGTTTCAATCCGGAGGAACAGGAACGTATCACCAAATCAATCCTTGAGGCATGTACCAGCCTCTCTCACCTCCTGGGTTGGGAAGGCACTGAGTAGAAAAACAATCCGGGGATGTTTTTTCCCTTCCCATGGGCTATCATAGAGGAAAAAGGAGCAATCCATGCAACAAATTCGATGGGGTATTATTGGGTGTGGCAATGTAACTGAAGTGAAGAGTGGTCCTGGATTCCAGAAGGCAGAAGGGGCTTCTCTTGTTGCTGTCATGAGGCGAAATGCTGAAAAGGCAGCAGATTATGCAAAACGCCATGGTGTTCCAACCTGGTATGATGACGCACTCAAGCTTATTGAGGATCCACAGGTGGATGCAATCTACATTGCAACCCATCCTGATACACACCATTACTATACACTCCTCGCTGCCTCAAAGGGGAAACCAGTCTACTGTGAGAAACCTTTGGGGGTATCCTATGCACAAAGCAAGGAGATGGTTGAGTATTGTAAACTACACTCCATTCCCTTTTTCAGTGCATACTATCGCAGAGCACTCCCAAAATACCTCATGATCAAAGAGATGATTGACAGTGGAAAGCTCGGAGAGATCAGGGCAGTCCATGTGGAAATACTACAAACCATCAAGCCAGAAGACAAAGTGGGAAATGGAAGATGGAGAGTACAACCAGATATGAGCGGAGGCTCTCTGCTACTCGATGTTGGTTCCCACTCCCTTGATTTGGTTGATTTTTATTTTGGCCCCATTGTCGAGGCAACAGGGGAAGGGAGAAACCAGAGTAAAACGTATGAAGCTGATGATATTGTCCACGGGAGTTTCAGGACGGAGCGTGGAGTATGTGGTACGGGCATCTGGTGTTTCAACACCTGCAAGGATGAGGATACCACCACCATCTTCGGCAGCAAAGGCATCCTTTCCTACTCAGTGTTGGATGTCGGAAAACCGATAACCCTCGAGACAGCCACAGAAACACAGGTCTTTGAGGTTCCAGAACCTCCTGAACATATTGCACAACCTTTGATCCAGACCATCACCGATGAGTTGTTGGGGAAAGGCCACTGTCCCAGTACGGGAGAGAGTGGCATGCGTACTGATTGGGTGATGGAACGATTACAAGGGAAATAGGAGATGGTATGTTTGTATCACATCGTGATGAGATTGAAAAAAAGCAAATAGCGGATAAGGTTATCAAGCAGATTCTCATTGGCCCTGACCAAGGTTGGGAAGATTATGTAATGCGCCTTTTCACCTTGGAAAGGAATGGAAAGGCCCCTCATCATTCCCATCCCTGGCAACATGTCATCTTTGCAGTGGAAGGGGAAGGAAATCTCTTCATGGATGGAAAAGTGTATCCCCTCACCAGTGGATCGGTAGCCTATGTGCCAGAAGAGATCGACCACCAAATTTCCAATGCAGGGGAAAAACAATTTGTGTTCATCTGTATCGTCCCCAAGCGAGGAGATGCCTGATTACCTATTCTTCATGATGATGATGATGATGATGGTCGTGGTCGTGAGGAATCTCATACAGTTCCCTAAACATATCCTGAATCAGGGTATCCATCTCTTCCTGCTGATTTCCCATGACCACCATGATGCCAATCTGCTTGCCCAGTTCTGATAGCAGCGGAAGGGTCCGCTTCCCATAACAGTGGATTGCCTGTGGTTTACCTTCTTTTTCAAACAGTTCAAGCAAACGACTGACTATTTTCCCATGTTCCCTCTCGTAGTCCTCGACCAAGAAGACATCCAGGACCTGATGAGATTGGGGGTCATAGGCAAGGCTATAGAATGGATAGAGTGGCCTATCGCCTTCACCAGGAAGCATGGGCTCGACCATCATACCAATAGCCAGTGCCAAGATCTTCCCCGATTTTGCCCGCATTCTCTTATATTGCAGTTGACGTTCTTCATTGGTGAAAAATGCGTGGGGGTAGTAGAACCCATAGGCTTCATCTTGCAATACACGTGCACTAACCTCAAAACCATCACCCTTCTTCTCCAACGTGGGTATGTATTCCTTCTTCTCTGTCTCTTCCAGTTTGAGAGAATCGAGCCAGAAAGAAAAGGTGTTGGTCTTCCGGGTTTTCTTATAGGATGCAAAATACTCCTTTGCAAACAACAGTCCTTGAAGGATAAGAATCAAATCCTTCTCCTCCTGTTCGCTGATGTACCAGGGAACCTTGTACTGCTCCTTGATTCTGAATTGAGGATAGGAGCCTTCAGTGAAAGACACCCCGCTCTCTTCAATTGCCTTGAGATCACTTTCTTCCAGATTGTCTCTTTCCGTTCGCATGATGGAGAGCAAGCACTCCTGTGCCTCTTGGAGATCCATAATTTCCATCTCCGACGCGCTTTCTTCCTGCAAGGAAAGCGCAAGGTACCCTGTCAGGCCCTTTTCTCCCCGATAGGCAGCGAATGCCGAATCAACCACCGATACGTAATAGGGAATCTGTTCCTCAGATAGAATACAGATTAGGTCGTTCTCAGAAAAAACGGAATCAATAGAAGCATCTTGATAGGCCTTGGCCAGTTCATACAGGGTTGTGTGTTTCATGATTGCACTATACAAAATTCATGGTACTTATCCAATGGCTATCGTTTTTACTCTTGTCCCTACACGCTGCATAATGACAGGATGGAAGGAATCAAGCCCCCTTTTCACTCATATGGCCTTCATCAACTACAGCAGCCATCTTCCCTCATCGTGCCAACTATATAGTGGCAATCGATGGATTTCTAAAAAGAGAGTGGCTATTACGAAACGCAGGAGGAATCTGCAAACGAAAGTTTACCAATGACCTGAAATCCGTGAGGGGTTGAACGTCAACAAGGATATCCTGGCTCTCTGTCCGGAAGCTCGTTACTCCCTGGTTGGAACAACGGCCACCCTTCCCGAATCCCTTGGCAAGATGGCAAAACTACTGGAAGTTCCATTTGACAACAGTGCTTTCTTCTTATCAAAACCAGCAGAGTATGAATACTTCGGTAAAGGTGACTGTGTAGACCTCTCCACCTTGGAAGATACGTACTGAAGGAACAGAATTCTCAGTCACCAAGCTATCCTTGGCAACCGAGGAGTTGTTCACCTTTCCCAGGAATGCAGAAGTTGCTCAGCGAGTTGAAAGAATTACAGAAAGCTCAGCGTCGCTGATATAGCGAGCTGTGTAGTCCAGCCCATATCTGCCAAGCTGCCTTACGAATGCACGCATGTGGTTCTCTGAACCTCTCAGCAGATTGTTGTATACCCAGATTTCCACTTCATCATCCGTCGCCTCAATGGAGCGTTGCAAGTCATGGATATCGAGATCCTCTATAAGGGCTCCTACCATAAAAGCCTCTTCAATGGATGTACTGCCTTGCGCAACCAGACTGTCATAGAGTTTCGCAATTTCGGCGTTGTGGAAGACCCCAATCTCAGAGGTTTCAACAGGATTATCCATCTCCTTGTCATGCAGGACCGCAGAAACCTCATCCATATGCTGTTGCTCTGCTTTTGCGATGTTGAGGAATACACGATTCCCCCACATTTCATACAGCGCAAGGTATACATCTCTGGCAAGCTTCTCTTCTTCTACCATATAGAGTAACCCTTGCGTTACGGAAGTTTCTACTATTGCCTCATTTTGAACCTGCTGTTCGTTCATGGGTTGAGCAGAGAGGGTGACTCCCATTGCCACTACGAAGATCACGGAAAGTATGAGTGTTTTACGCATAATTGACCCCTTTGTTTGTCGTTGAGCAAAGTATAGGGATTCACTGTTTACGCTATAAGGACACAAGGTAAAGGTTTGGTAAAGAAAGAGGAGCAACCTTCGAAAAGCTTGCTCCCTCTGTTTTTCATAGCTGCATGTGGTTACCGCTGTACGCGGCCACTTCCATCTCCCTTGCAGAGTGCCTCGACCTCTGCTTTGGTGCTGAGGTTGAAGTCCCCTTCTATGGAGTGCTTCAAGGCAGAGGCTGCGGCTGCAAAGTTGATGGCATACTGCTCATCATCCCCATACTCGCTGAGTGCGAAGATCAGACCTGCAGAGAAAGAGTCCCCGCCACCGACACGGTCAATGATATCAGTAATCTCATAGTGTTTGGAAAGGTAGAAACCACTTTTACCGCTGAGCGCTGCACTCCAGCCGTTGTGGTCGGCACTCTTACTCTCCCTGAGTGTGACAGCAACCACCGAAACATTCGGGAACTGATGCTTCACCTCTTCGGTAAGCTCCTTGTAGACATCTGTATCCAACTCACCGCTGGCAACATCCACCTTGGCCTCGATTCCCAAACACTTCTGGATATCTTCCTCATTAGCGATGATGACATCAGCAAATTTGACCAACTCCCGCATTACCTCAGGAGCTTTCTTCCCATAGTTCCAGAGTTTCTTGCGGTAGTTCAGATCGATGGATACCGTAGCTCCGGCTTTCTTTGCTGCCTGCATTGCTGCAAGACTGCTATCGGCTGCATTCTGGCTGATAGCCGGGGTGATACCGGTAATATGGAACCATTCTGCATCGGCTAGAATTGCCTTGAAATCGAAATCTGATGGTTTGCTGAGAGCAATGGAGCTCTCTGCGCGATCATACACAACACTACTGGGTCTCTGGTTTGCTCCAGTTTCCAGGAAATAGATACCAACTCGACCACCTTTGGTCATCTTGATGGCTGAGGTGTCTACACCGTACTTGCGAACTTCGCGTGCAGCAGCCTCCCCAATAGCATTGGCTGGAAGTGCAGTCACAAACCGAGAATCCTTGCCGAGCAACGAGAGGGAGACGGCGACATTGGCCTCTCCTCCACCAAAAGTGGCTTCCAAAGCGGGAGATTGAAAGAAACGTTCATGCCCAGGGGACTTGAGTCTCAACATAATCTCGCCAAATGTCACATATTTATTACCCATAGAAGTCTCCTCAATATTTTTATACAGGAACAGTACTATTCTCTTGATATTTCAAATCATAGAAGGTATGCTTGAGTCTGTCAATGATATTTTGAAACATCGTTTCATAATTGGAATTTCTAAGAAGGAGCAACCCCTATGCATGAAGCACTGTTTGAACAAATCCATACGATCGGCCTGGTACCGGTGGTAAAGATAGATGACGCGGGTAAGGTCGAAGGCCTTGCCGGGGCCCTGATTGCAGGAGGTCTGCCCTGTGCAGAGGTGACCTTCCGCACCGCAGCAGCAGAGGAGGCAATCAAGCGCATCTGTAAGGCATACCCCGAGATGCTCGTGGGTGCCGGAACGGTGACCAACCTTGAATACGCAAAGAAGGCCGTGGCCGCCGGGGCAAAGTTCCTCGTCTCCCCCGGCTTCAACCCCTCCGTGGTGGACTGGGCACTTGAGCAGGGCGTGCCCATCGTACCGGGGGTATGCACTCCCAGCGACATCGAGGCGGGCATCAGCCGAGGACTGACCACCCTCAAGTTCTTCCCCGCCGAGGTGAGCGGAGGGGTGGACATGCTGAGGAACTTCGCAGGTCCCTTCCCGAACCTGAGCTTCATGCCCACCGGTGGCATCAGCACAGCGAACCTCGCCAGCTATGCCAGGCAACCCAACGTCCTGGCCGTCGGCGGGTCCTGGATGGTCAAGGCCGACCTCATCGAGGCCGAGGACTGGCAGGCAATCACAGCCTTGAGCAGGGAGGCGGTACGCACCCTCCAGGGACTGGAGTTCGCCCACATGGGCATCAACAACGAGCGTGCCGAGGAAGCTGAGAAGACCATCAGGGGACTCGAGGCGCTGGGCATGGTGAAGAAAAGTGGAAACAGTTCCACTTTCCTGGACTCCACCATCGAGGTGTTGCCAAAGCAGTACCTTGGAAAGATGGGCCACATCGGTTTCAGGTGCTTCAACATCGAGCGCACCCTCGCCTACCTCTCCCCGTTCGGTTTCTCCGTCAACGAGGAGACCATCGCCCGTGATGCAAAGGGGAACATCAAGGTATGCTACCTTGAGCAGGAGCTCAGCGGCTTCGCCATCCACCTGATCAAGGCGTAGTTTCAAACTTTTTACGTCCCATGCCGGTACACCCCTCTAGCTGTACCGGCATTTTTCTTTGATACTTGTATTGATGAACATCATACAATGCAATGTTCTTACAACTGAGCAGAAACAACACATGGAAGCGCTGTATGCCCTTTGTTGCATACAGGAACCACTCAAACAAGAGCTGTTTCTGGGCAACGATATGAATGTTGAGCCAGAGAAGCCATGCTTCTTTCTCGGGTACGAAGAAGCAGAGTTGGTCAGTTTCCTGACGGCCTTTTTCCCTACCAAAGAAGAAGTTGAGTTTACCGGCTTTACACATCCAGAGCAGAGAAGACGGGGATACATGACGTCTCTTATTGATACAGCCATTCCCCATTTTTCTCACTCCACATATACTCAGGCTCTCTGTATCAGAGAGAAGGGGTCGCAAAGTGGGGAGGAATACCTCAGCAAACGCTATCCAACCATTGCACGTAGTGAGTTTCTATTGGAGCTGAAGAGCAATGTCTGGAACAGCAGTACAGATGTAGGTACGCTCACTCTGGTTACTATGCAAACCAAAGACGCTGCAGTAAAGATCCTCAGTGAGATTTTTGAACAGGAGGAGGAGATCAGCCATCAACATTTACATTTTCTCCTCTCCCGTCCAGATGGTCAGGTATACCTCTATTGGGTTGGAGGAGTGCTGATAGGAACATTGAATGTACACTACCTCTGCAATGAGGTTGCAATGATCCACGCTGTTGGAATTCATAAGGACTACAGAAGAAGGGGATATGGATACCAGATGATGATATCTCTCCTCAATACCCTCACCCAGAGGACAGCTCTGGTGAGACTGGAAGTTGAGAGTAATAACGCTCCTGCCTTTGCTTTGTACCAAAAACTTGGCTTTTATACCCTGAACCGCACTGATTACCATGCAATGTTTTTTTGATATTGTATTCAATTTGTAGGTTGGAATTAATTACCTTGACTGTAGTAACTTCTGGGAAGTAGCATGAGACGTACGTTGTTCTTCGCCTATCAGTATGGACATCATACGAAATTTTGGAGGAAAGCATGAAAAAAACAATTGCTTTGGTTTTGGCTCTCGTTATGGTCGTACCTGCACTGTTTGCACAGGGCGGCCAGGAAGGTGCTCCTGCACCTGTTGTAAGTGAGACTGTAGCTCCTGTTGCTGCATCTTCGGGAAGCGTAAATGCCTATACGACGCTTGAGGAACCCCTTGCCGCAAAACTGTTCCAGCTGTTTGAAGAAGAGACTGGCATCAAGGTTAACTTTGTTCGTCTCAGTGGTGGAGAGGCCGTTGCTCGGCTCGAGGCTGAAGCATCCAATCCTCAAGCTTCTATCTGGGTTGGTGGCGTAGGTCTTGACCACATCACTGCAAAGAGCAAAGGCCTGACCACTCCTTATGTCAGCCGATACACTTCCAAGACCCCTGAGCAGTTCCGTGACCCGGACAACTTCTACATTGGTCTGTACGTTGGTCCTCTCACGTTCGTGACCAACATTGATCGTGCAGCAGAACTCGGAATCGAGCCGCCAAAGAGCTGGGCAGATCTCCTCAAACCTGAGTACAAGGGCTATATCCGCATGGCAAACCCCAACTCATCCGGTACAGCATACAACACCTTGACCACCATTCTTGATGTATTCGGAACCGAGGACAAGATGATTGAGTACATGAAGAAACTGGACAAGAATATCGACCAATACACCAAGAGCGGAAGTGCACCTGGAAAGAGTGTTGCAACCGGTGAGATTCCTGTTGCTATCGGATATGCACATGACCAGGTCAAGCTCAAGGCAGCGGGTTCTCCGATTGTAATCACCGCTCCCTCTGAAGGAACCGGTTATGAGCTCGCCAGTATGTCGTTGATAAAGGGTGGCCCCGATACGGTCAACGCCAAGAAGCTGTATGATTGGATACTTTCCAGTCCTAAAGCCCAGAAAACCTTCACTGAATGGTACGTGGTATTGGTTGCTGAGGGTGCTGCAAAACATCCAGATGCCCTATCCATCGATGAGATTAAGACTGTCAACCAAGACATGGTTTGGGATGGTGATAAGGTCAACAAGACCCGTCTGCTTGATCGCTGGACCAATGAGATTGGAAACAAGAGATAATTACCTGTGGTAATTTAGCTTTTCCTACCACCCTGCAAGAGTTCTTGCAGGGTGTGTAGTTCCAACGGAATGAATCGATGTTTACAAAAAAACGCATCCTTCAGTTCTGCACTGCAGCGCTGATATTCCTGCTGGCTGATTTCTGGATGTACAGCACGCTTTCTTCTGATTTCAGAGCATATGAAGCAGAGCGTAATTTCAATGAAATTAAGCTGTTCGCGCAAACAGTTCCCGATGAGAGGACCCCACAGAATTTTGCCCAGTGGGTCCCAACAGTTAAAGACATCATACCAGGGGCTCGTGCGCTCTATCTTACATTTGACGAACAGAACTTCACCTTTGTTGCTGAAAGTGGATCTGAAACCGCAAATGCATTGTTCCAAGCGTATAACAGCACTCCCGACTTCCAAAAAGCCTTGGAGAGTGTCTACTATCTTGAGCCGATGAAACTTGAAGCAACCTACCAAGCTGATTATCGCCTGGATCCCGATGTAAATAGCGCAGAAACCATTAAAAGCCAGATATACTTTGTCCCTGTTGTGGATGAAACAGGATACCAAATATCAGGGGCAGCAATGATTCTCGTTCCTTCCAGCACCGCAGCTGGTTATAGTAACCTACTTAAGACCTTGTTCATAGCAGCGGCAGTAGTGTTCTTGGGTATTCTCCTCGTACTTACATTCACCCGTGATCCACTGACAGGGTTCATGGTACTTGGATTATTCGGTATTGTCCTGGTCTTCATCGCTTACCCCTTGATAGAAGCCATCAGGCTCTCCTTCATGAAAGATGGAGTATTCAGCCTACAAACGTGGAAAGAGAGTCTTTCACCGACCTATCTGGTTGCATTGTGGGGGTCTCTCAGACTTGGTGTCCTCACAGCGACCATTTCCACCTTGGTCGGTTTTATCTTTGCCTTCTTGATTGAACGGACAAGTTTTAAGAAAAAGAAATTGATGACCACTATGGCAACCATGCCTGTCATCTCCCCTCCGTTCAGTCTCTCACTCTCTATCATCCTGTTGTTCGGGAACAATGGGCTCATCAGTAAACAATTGCTCCATCTAGATACCTCCATCTATGGTTTGGGTGGGTTGACTCTTGTACAGGTCATTGGAATGTTCCCCATTGCGTTTATGACAATCAGTGGAGTGTTGAGACAGATTGACTCTACAGTGGAGGATGCCTCCCTCGACTTGAGTGCCACCAGATGGCAGACATTTAAGGAGATTACCCTTCCTCTTTCAGTTCCTGGTATTCTCTCAGCTTGGTTGTTGGTGTTCACCAATTCCTTGGCTGACTTTGCCAACCCTTTGCTGCTGAGTGGTGACTACCGAGTACTTTCAACAGAAGCATATATGTTGGTTACCGGTCGAAGTAACCTAGGTGCTGGTTCAGCACTCTCCTTCATCCTCTTGATGCCGACCCTCACTGCCTTCTTGGTACAGCGTAACTGGGTTGCAAAGAAGAGCTATGTAACAGTAACAGGAAAGCCATCCACCACCCTCACCGAACTTACCAACAAACCAGTACGGATTACCATGGAAACCTTCTCTTGGATTTTCCTTGGTTTCATTGCCTCACTCTACCTGACCATCGTTGCTGGGTGTTTCGTGGTAAACTGGGGTATTGATTACTCCTTTACATTAGCAAACTGGGGCGAAGCACTTGCTCGTGGGTGGACATCCATCCGTGATACAGTAACCCTGGCAGCTATCGCGACACCGATAGCAGGACTCCTTGCCATGCTTGCCGCAATGCTGATTGTAAGAAAGAACTTCCCAGGAAAACGGATTCTTGAGATGTTGATCATGACTCCCTATGCCATTCCTGGAACCTTGATTGGTATCAGTTACATTCTGGCATTCAACCGGCAACCTCTATTGCTGGTAGGAACTGGAGCAATCATCGTCATAAACTACATAATCCGCGAACTGCCGGTAGGACTGGAGAATGGTATTACGGCCTTGCACCAGATTGATCCGGCCATTGAGGAAAGCGCAGCGGACCTGGGTGCAGATGTTCCCACAGTCTTCAGGACAATCGTACTTCCCTTGATCCGTCCGGCATTCCTGTCCAGCATGTCCTACACATTTGTACGGTCCATGACTGCTGTCAGTGCCATCATCTTCTTGATTTCGGCTCGCTGGAATCACCTGACCGTTTTGATCTTCAACTTCTCAGAAAATCTTCGCTTCGGTCTCGCTAGCGTCTTGTCAACCATCCTGATTGTCATCGTCCTCTCTGTTTGGGCTCTGATGCAAATTGTGGTTCGTGATGACAAGCTCACCCAGAAAACTATTTCAACCCGCTAAGGTGGTGATGTATGGAAAAGAAAAGCGTATCGGTAACCCTTGAGCATGTAACCAAGAGATTCAAGGATGTAAAAGGAAAGTCTGATGTCATTGCTGTCAATGATTCTCACTTCGTCATCGAGCCTGGTGAGTTGGTAACCCTGCTCGGTCCTTCCGGTTGTGGAAAAACTACCACGCTTAGAATGATTGCAGGGTTCGAGCTTCCCACTGAGGGTAAGATCTATATTGGAAACGAGGAAGTAACCATGCTCCCCCCGAACAAACGTGACACTGCCACAATGTTCCAGAGCTATGGCCTCTTCCCTCATATGACGGTCTTCGACAACGTTGCCTATGGATTGAAACTCCGCAAGATTCCCCATGAGGACATCGTGAAACGGGTAAATGAAACCTTGGCTTTGGTTGGGCTTTCAGACTATGGGGATCGTGCACCATCCAAGCTCTCTGGAGGGCAACAACAGCGAGTTGCTCTTGCACGAAGCCTCATTGTCACCCCATCAGTGTTGTTGCTTGATGAACCACTGTCCAACCTTGATGCACTGCTTCGCGAGCAAATGCGTGTGGAAATACGCAAGATCCAGAAGGAATTGGGCATCACTGCTGTCTATGTTACCCACGACCGGGTGGAGGCCATGAGTCTCTCTGACCGAGTGGTTGTCATGAAAGATGGTTTCATCCGCCAGATTGGTTCCCCGATTGACATCTATGAGAACCCTAACTCCCGCTTTGTTGCTGGGTTTGTCGGTAAGGCAGCCTTCTTCCCTGTTAGGGTAAAGAAACAAGAAGCAAACCTTTGGACTTGCGAGCTTGGGGAGAAGGAGGTTGTGGTAGAACGTGCTACCACTGATGTAGAGGTTGGTACTGAAGCAGTTCTGATGGCACGCCCTGAATCACTTCGAGTTACTGAAAAAGGTAAAGGTAAAATTGAAGGCAAGGTCAGAATGAATGTCTATCTTGGAAACAGTATGGAAGCATTCATCAATACCTCCTTCGGAGAAGTGCTGGTCCAGATTGACGACCCCCATGCAAAAAAGGTATTTGAGGAAGGAGAAGAGGTCTCTATTGACTTCACTCCTGATCGGGTCAGATTGCTCAATGAAAATGAAGCGTAATGAAAGGTATCAATACCCCAGGGCAAGCCCTGGGCTTAGGAGGCGTTTCCTCCTTTTCCGCCCCAAGGGACGGGGTATCTCACCTTGCTTTCCCTGCACTCGCTCCGTTGGGGAATCAGATGATGCTTGATTCGAGAGGCAGCCTATCTTTTTCTCACAGCAAGGCCAATGTATCATTATACAGAATTAGTCACTATCCACGCGTGAGAAAAACGCCTTCTTCAATGACATACGGAGCTGAAACCCCCTGAACACGTACATCTTGGGCTGTTAATGATACATTACGTAGCCTGATACCACGTCCCTCCTGATCCGAGAGCCCTTCATACATCTCACTTTCATGTACCGGTACCAGGTTCTCTGGCGCAACAGTAAATACACAGTTTGAGACGACCAAATCCCGGATAGGGGATTCCGGGAGTCCCACAATGAAGGCAGCACTGGATCTACTATTGGTACTTGTGCAACCTTCAATAGTGACATGCTCAATATGGGGAGTGGTGGGCAGCACTGGTTTCTTCTCCAAGGAAAAATCTTCAGCATCCAGGCTGCCACAGCGATAGTACATGCTAACGGTAAGGGGACAGAGGTTGTTCTCCATCCTGATATCTTGGAAATGCAGGTCAGAAATAACCCCTCCCCGACCTCGTCTGGTCTTGATCCTGATGCCTCTATCTGTACCATCAAAGAGACACGAACGCACCACCACAGCATGGATGCCTGCAGCGGTTTCGCTGCCGATGACAGCACCTCCATGAGCATGTCTTACAGTACATCCCTCGATAAGGATATCACTGGTACTACGATTCACCGCAACCCCATCCTTTCCGCTTCCGCTCTTGAGGGCAATGCCATCATCCCCAACATCGATTACACAATTCTTGATAGTCACAAAGCGACAAGAATCCACATCGATACCATCGGTGTTGGGTGCATCCTGAGGGTTAATCACAGAAAGATCCCTGAGAATGATATTGGTGCTGTACAGGGGATGAACCGTCCAGAAGGGGCTGTTCTGTATGGTCAATCCTTCAATCTCAACATTGTTGCTCTCCTTGATCTGCAACAAGGGAGGACGAAGGAATTGACTCTCACGTCCTCCTCCCCCTCCACTCTGTCTCTCATACCCAGGATTCAGCTTGGCCAATTTCGTCTCGATTGTGGAAACAGGTCCCACTTGTGTATTCCGCTTCTGTTGAGCGGCGAGCCACCACCAGGAACCATTGCCATCTATGACGCCTTCCCCATGGAGGATGAGACCATCAGATTCATTGATTAGCAAACAAGGATGCATGCAATAACAGTTCACCCCTTCCCAACGTGAATAGAAAGGTTTGTAGAGGTTCTCATCAGCAATGAAGGTTATGGTTGCACCCTTTTCAAATTCCACCACAAGATTCGTTGCAGTAATCTGGATTGGACCACTCAGGTAGTTCCCTTTTTCGATACACAAGTGCCCGCCGTTATGCAAGGCTTCAAACGCTCGTTTGAAAACCTCACTATTGTCAAACGTTCCATCACCTTTTCCCCCGAAATCTGCAAGTGTATATTCCTTGTTCATCATTTCACCTCTTTCTTTACTTTTGCCTCCCTGTCTCCTACAATACCAGCTATGAAACAGTTAGGAATGAAAGGTATCAATACCTCAGGGCAAGCTCTGGACTCAGGAGGCGTTTCCTCCTTTTCCGCCCCAAGGGACGGGGTATCTCACCTTGCTTTCCCGGCACTCGCTCGGGAGAGAAACCATCATGCTGATTCCTTTCCTCTCGCTCCGTTGGGAATCAGAGCTCATGATCTTGGTACGTTCGATACCATCAAAGACCTTGCCAGCGAGATTTCCCGCTATGGGGACGCCATCCCTATTCAACTCGCTCTTGGGAAAGTTCTCAAGAATGCTCCGGATGCAGAAAACTACACTGAGCAGTTCATCATTTCCGTTCGCGATGCACTCAAGGAAAAAGGTGCATATGTAGGTGTTTTTGGAAGCTACATCAACCCAGTACATCCTGATGAGACAGCGAGAGATGCAGAGTTGCGTACATTTGAAAACCACCTCAAATATGCCAACCTCCTTGGATGCCCTTTGGTGGGAACCGAAACCGGCTCCTTCCACAGCGATAATGCCTACCACCGTGACACAGCAAGTGCCAAGGTGCTCGATATCTTCTACCGAAGCGTAGAGCGGCTTCTAGAAGCTGCCGTAACATATGATGCAATCGTCGGTATCGAAGCGGTAAGCAAACAACATACCATCAGCACCATCTCACGAATGGCAACCTTGTTGGAGAAGTTTGACAGCCCTCACCTCAGGGTCATATATGACCCAGTGAACCTTGTCCCGTGGACCGGTATAAGCGAGGCAGATGGAAGCGTTATGGGAATACCCTCATCTGCCGCCCAGAAGGACTTCTTCTGCTCAGCCCTTGATGCTTTTGGAGATAAGATTGCAGCAATCCACGTCAAGGACTACAAACTCAACGAACAAGGGTTCAAGGTCGGGGATCTGACAGTAGGAGAAGGAGTTCTTGACTGGAAATTCCTGTTTGGGGAATTGCGAAAACGGAATATTGAAGTCCCTACCCTGCTTGAAGATCTTACGGTCTCTACCTTGAAGGAGACACTCGCGTTACTTTCTACATACTGAACCACGCCAGAAGAGCCCACAAGGGCTTTTCATGGCGAGTTTTTGTATCTTTCCGTTCTCCTACAACAAGAGTGGTTGCTCGAAAGAAACTGGCCTCTTGTTGTCTGAAAGTACCTTGGAAAGGTAATTGGTATCCAAGTCAAGCTCTGAAACCAAGCGCAGTAAGACTTCTTCCGGCACAAGATTCTGCTCACAAAAGAGAAACACCAGTGCCTTCTCTGCAATGTTTTGCGGGAGAAGGGCATTGAAGAATATCTCTTCATCGGTCTTCCCACGGTATCGCTCACAGAAGTTCTCATAGAGCATTGACTGCTCAATATTGCCCTTCAATGCAGCAAGTTCATTTCTCAATGGTCTTTCATTCCCACGGGAAGCAAGCTCCCCTAGTGGTTTGAGGTGGAAGAAGGTGTATTCTTTCCCGGGAAGATAATGGTGTGTATCACAACGAGCAGCATAGTTCGGTTCCAAGGTGCTATCCTTATGGGAATCCCCTCCAACAATAATGAGGGGATCGAAATAGAGGGCAGGGCACTCCTTTCCTTCCACCTGGTAATACCGGTATGTATAGAATGCATCATTGATACAGTCTGGATGCTCACAATATGCAGTCAGAGGGATTACATCGGTCGCAATATCAAGCATCAATCGGGCTGTAGAATTGAACAAATCCCGGCGGAAATTCAGAATCAAGGTAGGAAAAATGAACATCACACCACGTTCATAACTATGATTACGTACCACGTAGGCAAGCCGCTCATCAAAGAATGACGCTTCATCAATAATGAAGGTCCCTACAGTAGGGTTGTCATTGAGCACCTGTTCCAAACCGAATGAGTCCTTGATCTTGGCAATATTCTCTCCACAGCTTATATACCCACTGCGATAGCAGAGGGCGTCCTCAGGATAGTCGGTAAATCGTGCACCATCGATTTCGGAACGGATGAAAAAGACCTTCCTACGGTCAACCTGCCCACTGCTGGTCAGAATCCTTACCTTTTCTCCCTTCTTCTGCGCAATGGCAGCATCCCGCCATACCCGTGCTGCAAACTCAGTCTTGCCCGAGCCCATGGGCCCTATCAAAAGAACCCTTCGCCCAGGCGAGGTAAAGTCGAAATGTGAGAATGTTTCATGGACATCAAGCGTAGGAAACCCCAGACTCTTGAGGAAATCGGCACTCTCTATCTTCTGTTCAATTTGCGCCATGCGACCCCTCTACAATTGCAATACCGCTCGAGGCTCCGATCCTTGTAGCCCCTGCTTCAATCATTGCAATGGCATCCTCGTAGGTACGCACCCCTCCGGAGGCCTTCACACCTAACTGTGGACCAACTGTCTTACGCATCAGTGCTATATGCTTGGCAGTAGCGCCCCCAGTGGAAAACCCTGTAGAAGTTTTTACAAAATCTGCACCACTGGCTTTTGCCAATCTACAAGCACGCACAATCTCTTCTTCATTTAAAAGGCAGGTCTCTATGATTACTTTCAGCAGGGCGTTCCCACATGCCTTTTTCACTGCAGTGATGTCATCTTGCACCAAATCATCATCATGATTCTTCAAGAATCCAATGTTGATGACCATATCAACTTCTTCGGCCCCAGCTCTCACTGCTGTCTTGGCTTCAAATGCTTTGCTCTCTGTAGCCATCGCACCGAGAGGGAACCCTACTACGGTACAAACCTTTACATCACTTTTACCCAACAATTTTGCACACAGGGGAACCCAACAGCTGTTCACGCATACTGAAGCAAAATGGTATTGGTCTGCTTCCTTACAAAGTTTTTCTATCATAGGACGAGTCGCAGTTGCTGCGAGCACCGTGTGGTCGATGTATTTAGCAACATCTTCTTGTTTCATTGGCATCCTCCCTAGTTTTAGGTACTACAGCTAGCTTACTCCAAAAATTACCTATGAGCAACGAGAATAGCGTCCCAAGCTTGACGAAGGAGCCTGCTCCCTATACCCTAGCATCATGATTCTTCAAACCATCGAACAATACTATACTTGGGCCTTGATCGCTATCCTTTTACTGAATCTTGCCCAACGAAAAATTCCGGGAACCTATAAAAAACGGTTTGCCACCATTTACCTAGCATCCTTCTTGCTTCTTTTTGAAGTAGGAGTGGTTACCATACTCGCCAGGGATCTTAACCACAACCTAGCTTGGTTGGTCGTTGTACTCTGCGCTGGACTTCTGTTCCTGCTAAGAGAGCGAGCCCTTCCGTTCCGTTTTCACTGTGTTGAGTGTAACAAACGACTCGATTTCAACCACGTCATTGGCCATGACGACAATCTTTGTCAGGAGTGTTACTATAAAGCTCATCCCGATGAAGCCAAGGCAGAAGAAGAAAAAAAGAAAGAGCTTGTAAAACCAGAGGAAGCACAAGAAGATGACCGCTATCGTGATGCAGAGACGGTAGCAGATATCGATTGGGACCTATGGGAACCAAAGGAAATCTGTGTCATCACCTATCTATTCAATGATGATCAAGTGCTGCTCATCGACAAGAAGACCGGCTTGGGTTCCGGACTGGTGAATGCTCCGGGTGGACATATTGAAGAGACTGAAACAGCTCTTGAAGCAGCCAAGCGTGAATTTACCGAGGAAACAGGTCTCGAGGTTGATGACCTGCAACAGGTTGGGAAGCTTAACTTCCAGTTCCGTGACGGTCTTTCTGAACGTGGATATGTCTACTTTGCCCACTCCTTTAAAGGTGAGCTTCAAGAAACTGATGAAGCTCGCCCATTCTGGTGCCCTGTCTCCGAAATTCCCTATGACAAGATGTGGGAAGACGATATCCACTGGCTTCCGCTTGCCATGGAAGGAAAGCGCTTTGAAGGCTCTTTCATCTTCGATGGCCAAACGATGGTAGACAAGCTGGTTACCACCGAAGAGGACGATGAAGAGGAGCTCTGACTTAGCTCTAGGAAGCTGGCAGTTCGGTCCCAGCCATGGGTTTTGGACCGGAGGTACCATACAGGCTTCCCGTCTCACCATCCGCGCTGCATACAAGGCAGGTATCAGACATTTTGATACCGCCCCAGCGTATGGGAATGGCCTTGCTGAGCAATTGCTCGGTTCAGTTCTTTTCCAAAAAACAGCCATTATTGACACAAAATTCATGCCCAAGCATCCTAGCTTGGTGGCACAAGATGTCCAGAAGAGCCTCGATCGTTTAAAGAGAACTTCCATCAACACCCTCTATCTGCATTGGCCAAGCTCCTCAGTGGACCTAAGGCCAATCGTACAATCTGCAGCATGTCTTATCGAACAAGAAAAAGTCCACAATCTTGGTCTTTCCAATACCCCGCTCTCCTTGGTACAGACGTTGCAAGACCTACCCATCACATTCCTTCAGGTACCCTGTTCTCTGCTATGGACAAGGGGTCTTGAGGAATACAAGCAGTATGCAAAGAAGCAGGGCATATCCTTAGTGGGGTACAGCCCCCTTGGTCTTGGCTTGCTCAGTGGTAAGTATCCAGAGAAACCGAACGATAGGAGAGGGGACCTCTATGTGTACCAGGGCACAGCCTATCCCATTTATCGGGAACTGTTGGAACTTCTCTCCTTTCTTGCAAGAAAAAAATCAATCAGCATGGCCCAGCTTGCCTTGGTTTGGGCACGGAGCCAGGATTTTGAAACCGTCCTCATGGGAGCACATTCTCCAGAACAACTGTCCCCACTCCTGGAAACTGATACATTCAGCCTTGACGAAGGAGAGAAAAGGTTGTTGGATGAAGTGGCCGGGCGATTATGCGCATGCGCTCCCCCTTCATGGGACAACCTTTTCGGACATAGGTGGTAGGATGAGGATACTGAAAGAACGGGCACAGTGCGAAATTGAGGTAAAAAAGTCCCGATTCATTGCTATTGCCCAACCTGTCCAAGCACTCTCCCAGATCAAGGATTTTGTTACGGAAACGAGAGCCAACCACCCAAAGGCCAACCATGTGGTTCATGCTGCAGTCATTGGACCAAAGGGAGATCTCTATAGCTATAGTGATGACCATGAACCAAAGAATACTGCCGGCAGACCTGCCCTTGAGGTACTGAAAGGGAGCGCTGTAACCAATATCCTGATTCTTATCGTTCGCTACTTCGGTGGAACATTGTTGGGAACAGGAGGACTGGTAAAAGCCTATGGGGACAGTGCAAAGGAACTACTCTCCATCATCAAAACTGAGGAGTTGATTGAAAAGACGAGGTTCTCCTTTACAATACCCTACAACCTCTATGAGCTAGTTAAAATTGATCTTAATTTACTTGAATCAGATATCGAACTTGAGGAATTTACTACGGAAGTTACTATCTTAGGGTCACTTCCCAAAGTCAATGCAGAACATATATCTTCCAGGATTACAGAACTTTCTGGAGGGCAGTGTACCGTCTCTTTTACCGATTTGTAAGTTTTGAGAATACCAAGGAAGCTTCATTTGGTACGTCCTTCTCTTGTTCCTCAATCTCTTCCCACAATCGGTTACCATCTATCATATCGGTAAGCTTGATGGCTATGGAGAGAGCTCTTTCCAATGCGCCCGGCTCAACCGCTTCCACGGTATCATTACGTGTGTGCTGCACCGATGGTTTGCTCCGGTCATCCCATGCAACTGCGGTCAAGGTGGTAGCAGAAATACCACATCTGCTTGCCTCAGCTGCATCCGTCCCTCCCCAAAGCCGTGGGATTGATTCACTCCTGGATTCATACCCCATTGCATGGGCAATTTCCGTACAACGCCTTGCCAAGGAGGCATCAAGCGGCTGGGTACCATTCACATCCTTCTCCAAAAAGGTAATCTTATCACCGTAGTAGACAGAGTCAAAGTTCAATACCACCGGATCGATGAAGGCAGAAGCCATGGTTGAGAACCAGTGTCTAGAGCCTTGTAGTGCTGCTTCTTCTCCATCAAAGGAGCAGAATACCAACCGGGTATGGGAAAGAGGCTTCCCACAATCCTTTCTCCAATGAAAGTACCTGGCAAGCTGTACGGTCATTCCCACTGAAACCAGATTATCACCAGCCCCAGGAGAGCCCTCCTTCTCATACATCGAACGAAGAGGAAGCAACAGAGGGGTGGCACCCAAAAGGAATAGAAGAAGTATGAGATTTGCAAGGGATGGAACATTCGGTAAAAATAATACGCGTGCAAGCAACTCAGAAAACACTTGTACCAATGCGAGAAAGCCGGAAACAATGAACAATCCAACCGGCAGGAGTACATTTCTTGCATAGGATACCCACTCAAGTTGGTTGTATCGGTGTAAAGGAGCACTGTCATGATGTGCGCTGAAAATAAGCGTGTGGAGCACCTCTTCTTTTGGCTCCAAGACTCCATGGACATTTATTCCCTCTGCATTACAACGGTTTTTTCGGGGAAATGGTCGGTAGAGATAGAGCTCTCTCATGGTGTACCAGCCAAACCCAAGAAAGAGCAGGAGGGAAAGCCAAGGCAATCCAACCAACATAAGTACCACGAGCAGAGGATAGAGAACAATTACAATGGTAAAGGGTTGGCTATGCGCCTTTGTATCGAGGGGAAACCTTGTACTAGCTGTTTCGTCGCAGAAGGGTTTATACGCTTCCTCAACTGCTTCAGCAGCACTATGGGCAGCATCACTACCTGCTACTCTTGGACCATATAGATCAATAAGTGACCTAGCAAACTCCAAGGCAAGAGAAGAGAGCTTGCCGGCTTTCAGTGTCTCAAGCTTTTGCCTGGGTATCTCTTTCTGGTCTTCTACCAGCGTTGGCGTCTTTTTACGTTTTCTCGGGTGAGGGAACTTCATGGTTGTTCCATCATGACGAGCACAAGCATACCTGTCAAGAAAGTGAATAGCGTGCATTTCCTGTAGGGGTATTTTTTTCTCCCATCAGAGTTCTTGACAAAGATTGAGGCACTCACTATAGTGATAACCCGATTGATATTCTTGTCAGTAGCAGGATATCATGTCTGTTTGGAGAGATGTCCGAGCGGTCGAAGGAGGCGGTCTTGAAAACCGTTGAGGCGAGAGTCTCCGAGGGTTCGAATCCCCCTCTCTCCGTTCATTCATCTATCTGGATGAATTTGTTTTTCCCTATGGAGAGGTGCGAGAGCGGCCGAATCGGGCTCCCTGCTAAGGAGTTGACCTGGTAACGGGTCCGGGGGTTCGAATCCCCCCCTCTCCGTTTTTGATTTTTTTTAGTATTGAGATCATAGCTCAGCTGGATAGAGCATCAGTTTGCGGAACTGAGGGTCGGAGGTTCGAATCCTCTTGGTCTCATAATTCGTTTTGTATGAAACGGTCATAACACTGGGAGAGATGTCCGAGTGGTCGAAGGAGACGGACTCGAAATCCGTTGTACCGTCTGACGGTACCGAGGGTTCGAATCCCTCTCTCTCCGATAGCTTGGATATTTTTTAGGGTTACCGTTTATTTCGTTCCTTGGAGAGGTGTCCGAGTGGTCGAAGGTGCACGCTTGGAAGGCGTGTGTGCTGAAAGGCACCGGGGGTTCGAATCCCCCCCTCTCCGTTTAGTTCCCAGTCAACAGATTCTGTGCTATGTGCATTCGCCCAACCCCGTCAGGACCGGAAGGTAGCAGCGGTAAGTGAATAGCCCATGAGACACAGGCGATTTGTTGGCTGGGTTTTTTAATGCAATCAACCCCTTTCCCCACACCGGCACTTCTGTTCCTAGATAGCAAAGTATGGTATACTCGCAGGGTACGTTCACAGAGGAGCTCTCATGGCATATGAAGTAACAGCTACCAGGAAACGCCCCCAGTCTTTTGACAGACTTGTTGGTCAGGAATTCGTGGTATCAACCATTAAACATTCAATCGAACAAGGAAGAATTGCTCACGCCTATCTATTCAGTGGACCAAGAGGTGTAGGAAAGACTTCATCGGCCCGTATACTGGCAAGGGCATTGAACTGTGAACAAGGGCCAACTGCCACCCCTTGTGGTGTTTGTTCCAACTGTCGTGAAATCACCCAAGGAAACAGCGTTGATGTTATCGAAATCGATGGTGCAAGCAATACAAGTGTCAATGATATCCGGCAGATCAAAGACGAGGTCCTTTTCCCTCCCCAGACCAGCAAGTACAAGATTTATATCATCGATGAAGTCCATATGCTCTCCACCAGCGCTTTCAATGCACTGCTGAAAACCATTGAAGAGCCCCCTGCATACATCATCTTTATTTTTGCAACCACAGAGCTGCAAAAAGTACCGGCTACCATCCGCTCCCGTTGTCAGCAGTTTCATTTCCAGCTTATCGACTTGGACACCATAAAAAGCAGTTTGAGAGAGGCTGCAACCGAGTTGGAAGTTGAAGCCGATGATGATGCCCTGTTCTGGATTGCAAAGGAGTCTACCGGCTCCCTTCGTGATGCCTACACGCTCTTCGACCAGGTGGTCTCCTTCAGCCAGGGGCACATCACCATGGAGAAAATCAGCAGCAAGCTGGGCTTGGTAGGCGTCGACCAGATAGCACAAATTGTCTCCTACCTTCTGGAAGAACATACCGACCAGGCGCTACTGGCAGTCCAGGACCTACTCCAAGCAGGTGTATCGGTAGAACAGTGCATAAAGGACTTCACTCTCTTCTTCAGAAGTCTGTTATTTATCAAGGCAGGAATACACGATGATGCAATCCTTGGAGTGCAATCAGACAGGATCCCACTTGCGCTGAGAAACGCATACTCGAGTGAACAACTGGAAGCTGCCATTGAGTTGCTTCTTAAACTCTACCGGGAGATTCGGTACTCCCTGAACCCAAGGTTTGAACTCGAGTTATTCATTTCCCGAATAGGAAGCCTTCCTTCTCTTGCTTCACCAACAACCTTGGTGAAAAAGATTACCCAGATGCGGGATGAGTTGCTCTCAGGAGCAGTGAAACTCCCGCCAAAAAAGCTCGAAGTACAACCTGACCTTATTGCCACGAACCAGATGATTAAACCCAGTACAAAGGCTGTCCCATCCAGCAGTGTTGCTGCAATCGAGACGAGAAATGAGGAGGCCAAAGAGCAGAGCGATCCTGTAAAGCCAGCGCCTGTAGTGAGCCGCCCATTCACCAAGGGAGATCTCCCTGCCTTGGTAAGCAGGCTCTCCAGTACGCCATTGCTCAGCCAAGTGGCCCAGGCAATTACCGATGTAGACCATGAAGAGGGGGTATTGAACCTTACCTTCTCAACTGCTTTCTGCCAGAACAAGGCAGAAGAAAGTGCTGAGAAGTTCAGATCTTTGATCAAAGAGATATCAGGTTTTGATGGACCAATCCGTTTCCACTGCCTTGAGACAGAAAAACAGGAAGAGACTCCACAGACTGAAGATTCAGTAGTCTCAAAGATAGCCTCGATATTCCGAGGAGAGATTACCCAACAAACCAATGAAATGTAAGCGAGGAACCTTAGTATGGATATGAACCCTTTTGAACTCTTGAAAAACATGAAAGGTATTCAAGAGAATGTGAAGAAAATGCAGGAAATGCTTCCCACCATTACAGCAACAGGGAGTGCTGGAGCAGGCATGGTTGAAGTGACTATCAACGGAAAGTTCATTGTAACTGATATACATATCGAAAAGGATATTGTTGACCCGGATGATTTGCAGACCCTTCAGGTATTGTTGACCAGTGCCTTCAACGACGCATCAGCAAAAATCCAGCAAAAGATCCAGAGTGAGGGCATGAAATATGCCGGTCCTTTGGGTGCATTGACCCCACAGGCCTAGTCATGACAGCATTGGAAAACCTTATCCAAACCCTTTCCCGTCTCCCGGGCATCGGCCCAAAGAGTGCATCCAGACTTGCCTACCACCTGATAAAAACCGAGAAGCGTTATAATCAGAACCTCAGCCAAGCAATCGCCACCATCCAGGACCGGATTTTCCCCTGTTCAATATGTGGAAGCTTTACAGAAACTGATCCTTGTCCTGTATGCAGTGATGCTTCCCGGGATAGAAGCCTGCTGTGCGTGGTGGAGGAACCTCAGGATGTGCTGACCATCCAATCAAGTGGGGCATATAATGGTTTGTATCATGTGCTTGGGGGTGCGATCAGCCCGCTTGATGGCATCGGGCCTGAGCAGCTCTCATTCTCCCGCCTCCTGCAGCGCATCAAGGAGGGTCAATTCACTGAATTGATTATAGCCACAAACCCAACAGAAGAGGGTGACACAACGGCTCTCTACATCAGACATATACTCAAGGATTATAAGGAACTCTCCATTACACGGCTGGCCAGCGGCCTGCCAATTGGTGGAGATCTGGAATATGCGGATCGAATTACCTTGGCAAGATCCTTACGGGGAAGGGTGACGTTCTAGCGGATTCCGCGCTCCTTCTTGATAGCATCATACGCATCCTGGATTTCCCGGAACTTTGCAGTAGCATGCCCCAAGAACTCTTCTCCCATGCCTTTGGAAGCAAGGGTGTCTGGATGGAACTCGATGCTGAGCTTCCGGTAGGCTCGTTTCACTTCATCATCAGTAGCAGTACGAGGGATATTGAGAATAGCATATGCCTTGTCCGATGCATCACTGCAACCACCATAGCGATTACAAAGCATCTCTACAAAGCTATCACTCAGGCGGAAAATCTTTGCAGCCCGCCTGATCATCTCTTCTTCTTCACGGTTGATCGTACCATCGGCAGCAGCAACACGATAGAAGATATCGATCATCAACTGCAAGATGTTTGGTGCCTGGCTAAAGTTCTGATAGAACTGCGAAGCAAACTGGTCGAACGTCCCGCCACCGGTAAGTGCGGTATCGAAGACTCGCATGGCAGCCTCTTCTTCACGATACCCCAAACGAAGGTCTTGACGAATAAACTCCAACACTTTTTGACGCTCATGTGATGATACCGAGCCATCAGAGGACGCAATCCTTGCAAGCATCGAAAATGCACCCACGAAAAAGAGCATTTGCTCTCTATCAAGGGTGGTATAGGTGCTTTTTGTTGCCTGTGTGGATCCTACATCTCCGGCCTTGTCAAACATATGGCCGAACGCGATACCAGCAATCATCCCCAAAGGTCCTCCGAACATAAAGCCGAAGGTACCCCCAAACAGTTTACCAAGCCACGCCATAATCTACAGCTTGTCGATCAACATCGAGCATTTGCCGGACGGAATTGGAAGAGTCTTCTTCTTTTTCTCCCCAAGGATCTCGATGGTGAAGTAATAGAGCTTTTCGCTCTCAAGACGAATTTCCCAGCCACGGTCTGTCTTGTTGCTGAGAATAGTAATCATATTGCGTTTCAGGGAGAGATTCTCTATTCCCATAGCCTCAAGGGAGGGCATTACCCAGTCCACAGTCTTTCGGGGAAGAGAAATATTCAACCCGATGATGTTCTCAATCATCAAGGTAATGGTGACCACTCCTGCATAGGGCATTAATCGTCTACGCGGGAAGTCAGGAATCTCATCTGTCTTGGAGAATCCCTCCTTGTTTGGAAGGTATGCTTCCCACACATCACCTATGGTTTCAGCATCGGGATGCAGAGTATCAAGCAAGAAATACATGTGTCTGATGGCACATTCCCTTGCAAAAATGAACTCGTTGAATTTTTCCAAGCCCTTGATCACCATATAGGTATTAATTGGAACAACGCCGCCACAATAGCCATTGCCTTCCTCGCTGAACACAGGAGAAGAGACCGGAACGCTTGGGAACGGGTTATCGGTCCCAAACTCTTTCGGATCCTTAAGGTACTCGATCAAGTAAGCAGCTCGCTCATCATTGGGAATCTCCGCGAGCATTGTCCAATACGCACCGATATACTTAGTATTGATACGGTTTTCCTTGATATCCAAATCATAGTAGAAATTGGTATCAGGATCCCACATCATACTGTTTATCCTCGTCTTCAAGGAGAAGTAAATCCGTTTGTAACGGAAACTCAACTCCTTGTCATTGAGAATATCACCGATTGCGGACATGTACAGTGCATTAACTGCAAGCTGAGCATTGAAGTCTAATGGATAGTACACATGGTCACGGGGAATATTACCACTCTGACATGCTTCGATAGGTACAGAGTAGAGCCCATTGGGCTTTTGGAACGTAGCCTGGATCCAGGAGAAGTATCGCTCCAGTACGGGAACGATCTCCTTCAGCCTTTTCTTGTTTCCAATCTTATGGTAAAAGCCATGTTCAACATAGGCAAAAAGAGGGGGAAAAATCCCTTCAGGGTTTGCTGCCGTAAAGACAGGCTTCCCATCCTCAATGGAGTACTCACCGCGAATAGCACCATTTGCTTCCTGTTTCTGGTAGAAATAGTCGAGCATGGGGAACGGCGAGTTATTCTGGTTGCTATACACCAGAAAAAGAGAAGAGAAACAGGATAAATACTGATTGAAGGTTGTCTGGCCAGGGTATGAAAGATAGGAACCGTTCATGCCATTGGCTTCGGTTCCTTGCTTCCAAAGTTCGTCTATCCATACCCAAGACCTGTCATACATGTCGACAAAATCTTGATCATAAAAATGTACGAACGGCACCATATCCTTTATCAAATTGGGAACTCCTTAGGTATTCGGTAAACATGAGAAAAACTACATAAGACGCGCATTGTTAAAGATAAACTCTCTTAGAGGAGAAGTCAATCACATTCATGGTAAGTTTTGGAAACACTCCTCTTTTCCGAAAATCAAACATACAACGTTATAAGCCAATTCCTAATCATTTATATAATATCTAATTATTGAATAATTGAAAAGAGCTACTTTTTAGCAAAACTAGAATATGTCTATGATTTTCTCCTATCGAGCTCAACATCTAGACACGGTTTGCCTAAAAACCCCAACTCTCAGCAAAATACCGGGAGAATTGCTTCCAAAAGCTTGACAGAAAACTCCATGCAACCTTTGGAAATCTCTTCACCATCTACATGGACAGGCATTGGATGATCACTACTGACCATCTGCACTTGCTTTACTCTGGAGACACTAAACTCCTTATGCTTTACCTGTCCTCCCTTGAAAAAAGTGAGAGCCAAAGGAACCAGTTTCCAGCTAGGAATAGGAGCATTGGCATATACCACGTCAAACAATCCATCATCAAAGAGCGCATCAGGCCCCATCAGGAATGCTGAACCCATTCTTCTCCCATTACATATGGAAAGTTGTTGGGTTTGTAGTTTTTGTGTCCTGCCGTCCAAGGTAAGATCTACCGAATAGGGTGGAGGATAGTTAATCAAAATCCTGATGAGAGCAAATACATAACTGGGAGTCCCAGAAACATGCTTGAAATCACTGGCAAGGAAATTTACCAGTGGTTCGAATCCGACGCCAAGCCCATTTACAAAGTATCGTCCCTCAGGATACTTGCCCCCATAGACAATTCCCGCATCAATTGTTCGTTTGGTACCTTGGAGAATAATGGAGCATGCTTCCGTCAAAGATTTTGGAATTTGCATACCCCAAGCAAAATCGTTACCTCTTCCAATGGGTATTACTCCGAGGTTAGGCACAGGCAGCTGTTTTTCTGCTGCTGCCTTCAACATCCCATTGACTGTCTCATTGATGGTTCCGTCCCCACCGGCAGCAATGATTGCATCGCGCCTTTCACAGGTTGCCTGCCATGCCAGCTTCTCTGCTCCTTCGCCCTTCTTGGTATAAACCAGTTCCACATGATTGCCATCCTGAGCAAGCAAGGTCTTGATCAACTCGCCTTGCTTGTTTGCTCTTCCCTTCGCAGCATGTGGATTCAGAATAACGAAAAGCTCTCGATCGGCCATGGCTGTACCCCTTATTCCTATTTACACCCGAGGACCGATGACCTATGATGGGCGTTGTGAAAACATATGCCCCTCGCACTACATTTCTTCCTACAACGCTAGAAGATTTGCAACAACGGTCCTGGGACCAGATAGACATCGCCTTCATTAGTGCAGACGCCTACGTCGACCACCCCTCTTTTGCGCTTGCCCTCTTGGCACGTTTATTGGAAAAGGAAGGATATCGTGTGGGTATTATCGCACAACCCGACTGGAACTCAACAAAAGATTTCCTCAAATTGGGGAAACCCCGTCTATGTTGCCTCATAAGTGGAGGAAATATAGACAGCATGGTCTCCCATTATACCGCCAATGTAAAGCCCCGTAGCAAGGACGAATACAGCCCTGGCGGTAAGTCAGGACTGCGCCCCGATCGTCCGACCTTGGTGTATACTGCGAAGGCAAGACAAGCTTACGGCAAAGACACCCCAATCATCATTGGGGGATTGGAAGCTTCTCTGAGAAGGCTCAGCCACTATGACTACTGGAGTGACAAGGTTCGCAAACCTATTATCCTTGATGCAAAGGCAGATCTCTTGGCCTATGGTATGGGAGAGAGACAAATCCTTGAGATTGTCCATCGTCTGGATAGGGGGGAACCTGTCTCTCAGCTAACGGATATCAAGGGAACTGTGTACGTGGCCAATCCAAATACCTTTGAAATCCAAGCCGAACCAACGGTCACCCTTCCCTCCTATGAAGAAGTCAGTGAACGGGACAAACAGTCCAATATACCGACTGAAGCGGGGAAAAAGGCGTATGCAAAAGCATTTGGCCTGCAGATGCAACAAGAGAACCCTATAGCTGGGAAAAGAGTCATCCAATCCTGTATGCAACGCATAGTCGTCCAGAACCCACCTGCCCTACCCTTGGAGGAAGCATTCTTTGACGCATTGCATGAACTTCCTTTTACCCTCGACGCGCATCCAGACTATGAAAAAGCCGGAGGAGTGCCTGCCTTACAGGAAGTCCAGTTCTCCATCACGAGCAACCGCGGGTGTTTTGGGTCCTGCTCATTCTGCGCTATCACCAGCCACCAGGGGAGAATGATTCAGACAAGAAGCAAGGAGTCACTGGTAAAGGAAGCCAAACGGATGAGTGAGCACCCTGCATTCAAGGGATATATCCATGACCTAGGAGGCCCAACGGCAAACTTCCAAGGCTTGGCTTGTGACAGGCAGCAAACCTATGGGCCCTGTCCAACAAAGGAATGCCTCTATCCGCTACCCTGTGCAAACTTGAAGGACTACCATGGACGGTATCTCGATATACTTGAGGCCATTGAGTCACTTCCCGGAGTTAAGAAAGTTTTCATCAGGAGTGGTATACGCTATGACTATCTCCTGGAGGTGTGTGACGAAAAGACAAGACAACGGTTCATGAACCATCTTGTAAAGCACAATATCAGCGGTCAGCTCAAGGTTGCTCCCGAACATGTCAGCGACAAGGTGCTTGATGCAATGGGAAAGCCGAGAGCAGCACTATTTGACGAATTCACCGAACTCTATCAGGAAACCACAGAGAAAGCAGGGAAGAAACAGTACCTGATACCTTACTTCATTGCTGCCCATCCCGGCAGTACGCTGGAGGATGCCATCACACTGGCCCTATACCTGCACAAACTTCACTTCATTCCTGACCAAGTCCAAGAATTTTATCCAACCCCCGGGACAGTCTCAACCTGTATGTACTATACTGGTCTCGATCCACGACCTGGAAAGCGGTTTGCCAGCGTGTATGTCCCCAAAGGACGTGAGAGACATCTGCAGCGCGCCCTTCTGCAATACAACAAGAAAGAAAATCGCCCCTTGGTTCTTGAAGCCCTGGAAAAAACTCAGAGGAAGGACTTGTCGAGAATACTTCTCACAAGACGGTAGCCTTGGTGGAAACAACAATTTCCGAACGTAGGGAGTTCTATCAGAAAATGGTGACCATCGCCCTGCCGGTGGTCTTTCAAAGCCTACTCACCAACTCCTTATCCTTCGTCGATACTGTGATGATCGGGCAACTCGGAGAGTCCTCCATTGCAGCTGTTGCTCTGGGGAACCAGATGTTTTTCCTGATCAGTGTCTTGTTCTTTGGCGTCTCTAGTGGCTCTGCAATTTTCCTCTCCCAGTACTGGGGAGCCAAGAATGAAACAAACATCCAACGGGTACTTGGACTCTCTTTCGCCCTCGCAGGAACTGGAGCACTGCTTTTTGCCTTGGCATCTTTGTTCATGCCCCGCCAGATCATGCATATCTTCACCACCGAAAGCGAAGTGGTCAACCAAGGCATCGCTTACCTCAGGATTGTCGGCATCAGCTATCTGTTTACCGCTATCAGCCAAATACTTGCCACAGCGCTGAGGGTCATTGGATATGCAAAGATTCCCTTGCAGGTGGCTCTCTTCTCATTGACCTTGAATGCTGGGGGGAACTACCTCTTGATCTTTGGTATCGGACCGTTTCCTGAACTCGGTGTAGCAGGAGCCGCAATCGCCACCACCATAAGCCGTTTGGTTGAAGTGCTTGCACTCCTATGGATTGTCTACCATCACCATCCTGTCATTGCTATCAAGAACAGGGATGCATTCCGGTGGAACAAAACCTTTCTAATGCATATCATCCCCACCAGCTTGCCAGTAATCATCAATGAATTTTTCTGGGCGTTGGGAATGGCCACCTACAAGGTTGCATACAGCAAGATGGGAATTGAAGCCATCGCTTCCATTAATGTTGCCGAATCGGTGGGAAACCTCTTCTTTGTCCTGATGATGGGAGTCAGCAATGCCAGTTTAATTATGATCGGGGTCAAGATAGGGGAAAAACAAAGACACCTTGCCTTGCTCTATGCGAAACGGTTTATCACCACAGCCCTCCTGGTGGGCCTCGCCATGGGTGTCTTTGAGTTCCTCTTTGCCCCTCTGTTCACCTCCTTCTTCAATATCTCGGAAAGGGTAAGGCAAATGGCAATCTACTGTCTTTCCATCAATGCAGTTTTGCTCCCAATCAAGAGCATCAACATGGTCATTATTGTGGGAGTTCTCAGAAGTGGAGGAGACACCAAATACTCCATGTTCGCAGAAATGTTTGGAGTTTGGGCCATCGGGGTTCCTCTTGCTTTCATCGGGGTTTTCCTTCTCCATCTCAACACCTGGCAACTCTACCTGCTTTTAGGAATGGAAGAGATCACCAAGCTGTTCCTTGGCCTATACCGTATCAAGAGAGAGGCATGGATTAATGACCTGACAGCTACCTTTCATTGACCTAGGTTGCGTATGAACGTATAGTTGTTAATGAAGAGAGGTATCCATATGAGTCTACGAACCGTACTTACCAACGGCACTGTCGTAACTGGTTATGCGAAACTGAAAGATTGTGCCCTCTATATAGATGAGAAAGGGGAGATTGGAGACATCTTCAATATGCGAAGGTTGTCAGAAAAACAATTCCCCAGCGACACCACCATGATTGATGTAGGAGGCTCCTACATCATGCCTGGATTCATCGATTCCCATATTCATGGAATCGGGGGGTTTGGAACCGAGGACTGTAAGGCATCCAGCATTCTGGGAATGAGCGAACGACTTGCTGACTTTGGGGTAAGCGCATTCATGCCCACCGTATACACAGACAAGCTTGATATGATGAAAGCCAGTACCAAGGCAATCGCAGAAGCAATGGGAAGTGAGCAGGGTGCCAAGATAATGGGAATCAATCTGGAAGGGCCCTTCATCTCCATGGAACGTGTAGGAGCCCAGAACCCAGAGGGAGTCATACCCGTTAGTCTTGAGATCTTCAATGATCTAATCGATACAGGACAAGGCAAAGTCATTTGCATGACGGTAGCCCCTGAGCTCAAACGCATGCGTGAATTGGCCCTCTTGGCAAGGGAAAGGAACATCGTTCTGCTTGCTGGCCATACCAACGCCAGCTATGAAAACATCATGGAAGGAATGCAGTGTGGCATCTTCCACTCCACTCACTTCTTTAATGCAATGAGCCGTTTGCATCACAGAAACCCAGGAACCGTTGGGGCAATTCTTATACAGAGAGACATGCAGTGTGAGATCATCTGTGACGGAGTTCATGTACACCCAGAACTGGTGAAAATGTTGCTTCGCGAGAAACCACTAGACAACATCGTCATGATAACCGACAGCCTCAAACCCACTAAACAAAGAAGTGGTCCCATGATAGCCAATGGGATGGAATGTGCCATGGGAGAGGATGGCGCTTTCGTCAGTATCAAGGACCCCGACCTGTTCATAGGTTCTGCGCTTACCATGCTCCAGGGCATGAAGAATGCAGTCGACTGGGAAATACCTATTCAACAAGCAAGCCAGATGAGTTCCACAAACCCTGCACGCATCTACAGCTTCACCAAACAAGGAATGCTGGTTCCTGGCTACAAGGCAGATGTAGTGGTCTTGGATGAAAATATGCAGATGAAAGGCCTGTTTGTCGATGGAAATCTGATTCGCGACCGCTTTGCCTGAAACAACAACAAGGAGTAAGAGACTATGCAAGATGCAGTGAAGGGGTTGAAACCCCAAGCACTCTGGAATTATTTTTCTGAACTCTCCGACATTCCCCGTGAATCGGGAAATGAGGAAGGGATACGCCAATACCTACTCGCTTTCGCAAAGCAACATGAGCTTGAAGCTATCGTCGATACTATAGGCAATGTGATTATACGAAAGAAAGCCTACCCAGGGTATGAAAAGAGGCCTTCGGTCGCTTTGCAGGGACATATGGATATGGTCTGCGTCAAGGAATCCTGGAGCAAGCACGACTTTTCCAAGGATCCCATTGAGCTTGTGTGCGATGGAGATTTCCTCAAGGCAAACGGTACCACCCTCGGTGGAGACAATGGAATTGCAATCGCCCTTGCACTCGATATCCTTGCAGACAAGGAAGCTAAACATGGCCCCTTGGAAGCACTCTTCACCGTCAGTGAAGAGACAGGCCTTACTGGGGCGTTCCACGTCGAGCAGGATACGATACAGAGCAGACTCCTGATCAACTTGGATAGTGAAGAAGAAGGGGTTCTCTATATCGGCTGTGCTGGCGGCATTGAGGTTGCTGTAACACTTCCAGTGCAGTGGGAGCCGGTCCCTTCTTCCTCCAAGGCATTCACCTTGACTGCCGACGGGATGCTGGGAGGGCACAGTGGAGGAGAGATCCATAAGCAGCGGGCAAATGCCATCAAGGTAGCGGCCCGTGCATTGAGCCAGATTCCCTCCTTAATGGTATTCAAGGCTGAAGGAGGGACCAAGCGGAATGTTATTCCTTCTGTTTGTACCCTATCCTTTGCTGTTCCTTCCGGGGAGATTGAGACACTGAAAGCTTTCGTCTCCCAAACCTGGCAGGTACTCAGTGATGAGTATGCACTCAATGACCCGGATGTACGCCTCACCTTGGAAGAGACAGAGCTTCCCTTGAAAGCGGTGAATAGCCGGATCAGCAAGCAGATCATTACTGCACTCTATGCTGCGCCCCATGGGGTCGATGCCATGAGCCTCAGGATTCCCGGTATCGTGGAGACCTCCTCCAATCTGGCAATTCTTCGATTGGATGAAGAGGCTTTCCGTGTTACCAGCAGTCACCGGTCCTCAGTGCTCTCTGCACGAGACGATATTGCTCGTAGGTTTGCTTCTGTCTTTACGCTTGCCGGTGCCAAGACAGCCATGGAAGGAGCCTATCCTGCCTGGACACCAAACCCCGATTCAGCATTGACTGGATTCTGTGCAAAGGCATATGAGGAGTACACGGGAAAGAAGCCAGAAATTACAGCAATCCACGCCGGACTTGAATGCGGCATTATCAACAGCAAGATTCCAGGGATGGACTCTGTCTCCTTTGGTCCCAACATGTTTGATGTCCACTCCACCAAGGAGCGTCTCAGCATCTCCTCTGTTGAGCGCATCAGTGGATTCACCCGTCACCTACTCTCCATCATTGCATGAGCAGGCCGATCATCGCGATAGGCGGAACCTATGGCCAGGCTCCGCCTACCTCTGCGTTTCCCACCCTTCGGAGGATTTTCACCAATGAAGGATATGTTTCAAAACTAGAACAGAGTGGGGCTTCTGTCATCCTCATCCCCAATACAGAGACCAATATTGATACCCTCATTTCCCTTTGTGATGGTCTTTTATTACCGGGTGGTCCGGACATTGAGCCATCATTGTATCATCAGGAGCGCCACCCCTCCTGTGGGAAAAGCGATGTAGAGAGCGATACGTTCCAGATTGCTCTCTACCATGCTGCAAAGAAACTGGAAAAACCTATCATGGGTATCTGCCGAGGATGTCAGTTGATCAACGTAGCTGAGGGAGGAACACTCTTTCAGGACTATATGATGAGAGAGAACCATCTCATAGATCATCCAGACCTGGCACACTTTGACAAAGTAAGTCACTTGGTCACAATCCAGGAAAACACACGTCTTGCATCCATACTGGGAAGTGGGGAAGTCGGGGTAAACAGCCTTCATCACCAATGCATTGACGTACTTGCTCCTGATTTTCAGTGTACAGCAAGAAGCAACGACGGGTGCATTGAAGCCATTGAGTGCACCACAGGACACTGGGTGCTCGCAGTTCAGTGGCATCCGGAAAGTATGGATGAAGGGATGCTCCCGCTTTTTAAAGCATTTGTCGAGGAAGCAAGGAAAAGGCTGTCTCCCGTGTAGGAAACAGCCCCCCTTGGTCTTTGTACTTAGTACTATCAGCCATTGATGTCCTTGGCCAAGGCTTTTGCCAAGTCATAGGCTTTCTGTTTGTCCTCCTCACTGGGAGATCCTTGGTATTCAACAACACCTCTGTAGTCCAACTTCATAGCAGTTACGAACTCATCAAACTGCTTCTCTGCACCACCAGACCATCCAAATGATCCAAAGCGGAGCGTTTTCCTTCCTTGTACATGGCTCCGCTCAAGTATATCCAAAACATGGTACATCGGGGGAAACATCTTGTATTCGTAGGTAGGCATACCGATGACCAAGCCCTCACTTCTCCACACCTTCTCCAAGACAAAGGACTCATGGGTTTGGGGAACCCTAAGGACATGGACAGGAATTCCCTCACTCTTCAGGCCATCAACAATCGAGGAGAGCAATGCCTGGGTGTTTCCGTACATGCTCGACCAGACCACGGTTACCTCCTTTTCCCTGGGGCCTTGCATGTAGGAGGCAAGGGTCCTGTACCGCTCGATAATCTTCTCAGGCTCAGACCGCCAGACTACTCCATGGCTCGGAGCTACCATCTTGATGGAAAGCCCATCGAGCTTGGCAATTCCCTTGATCACGAAGGGCGAGAAGGAAGAGACAATGTTTGCATAGTATCGCTCTGTTTCACTTGCAAGCTTCTCCTTCTCTTCAGCGCTCAACTCATCATCAAAGCAATACTCATAGCGACCGAATGAACCAAAGGCATCACAGCTGAAGAGGATTTCATCCTCCTGCAGGAAGGTCATCATGGTCTCTGGCCAGTGAATATTCGGTGTCATGAAAAATTTTAGGGTCTTGCCGCCTAGGTCCAAGGTTTCTCCGTCACTGACGGCCCTGACATTCTTCTCAATCTTATAAAAATGCTTTATCAGGGGAACAGCTTTTGCACTACAGAGAATTTCGACATTAGGGTAGTGATTGACGATTTCTACCATTGCTCCGGTGTGATCTGGTTCCATATGGTTGATGATGATATAGTCCAGATCCCCCTCTCCCAGGGAAAGACTCTCCAGCTGATCACCAACAGCTTCCAGTGCACCATCCCAATCCTTGACCAGGTCGACCAACACACGTTTCTCGCTGCCTTCCACAACATAGGAGTTGAGCATCACTCCGTCGGGGATAGGCCATATTCCTTCAAATAGGTTCCGACTGCCAATTTTCGCGGCTACTCGGTAAACACCATCTGCAAGCACATCAGGTTTCATAGTATCGTATCTCCTCTTCTTACAAAGATACGCAATTATACCAGATTTTTAAATCAAAGTCAGAGCTGGGTCTCCTGTTGCAAGGAAAAAATGGACCGTTGGACCTGTTTATAGTCACTCATGTAATGCAATAACAGGGAATGGAACTCTTTCGAGTGATTGAAATGCACCAAATGTGCCATTTCATGAAGAACCAGATACGAGAGTTGTGTATCATTCAAGGCTTGGCATCGCAAGGAAAAACTCAACCTGCCTTTTGCTGAACAACTGCCCCATCGAATTTTTGAGTCGCGTACAGAAAAGGGAGGCGGCGGGACCTGCAGGTGCTCTGCCCAATAAGAAATCAAGGGAGCAAGCCTCTTGCATGCTTCTTCCCGATAGAGTTCCTTGATCAGGTGGCAGACACTCAGTGGGTCTACGACCTGGCCAGGGTAGGTCACGACAAGAAATGGATCCTGTAGACGGATTCCATGGTGTATACCCCTCTCCAAGCGAAGGGTATAGGGCGTACCATCGTACAAGAAGGTGTCCCCACTCTCATAGGTATGCATTGCCTGTTGTTGTTTTACAATAGTATGGAGCAGTTTCTCTTTATTGCTGATAATTACCCGCTCTACCGCAGCTTTTGATATTCCGTAGGGAGCGCTTACCTTCACCTTCCCGTCTGCCTTTACCCGAACTGTTATATGCCGACTCCCTCTCCTGTAGAGGAGGGTGTAGTATATGTTTTCTACTTTACCGTCTGTTTTCATTCTGCTACAGTATCTCCCATGCAACAGAGCAAGTCCATGATTTTACACCTTAACCAGGCAATTCCCTACCAAACAGCTCCATTCTCTGCTTCTAATGCAGAGGATGCGTATCAAAAGATGCTCACCCATCTCGAAGCACAACCGGTGGGCAGTGAAGGGTGTCTTGCCCTCTCTTCCACTCTTGCCTTACTCTTTGCCGGGGTACAGGGCAGCCCTGATGAGGCAACGCGAAAAGCTGTCGAGCAAGGGCTTCCCATTCCCAAGGTGGATGCCCCTTTCTATCTGGAGGAAGGAAGCTATGATTTCCAACAACTTGCTCCCCCTTCGTCCATCGCCTCTCTCTCTTCATCTATACCCAATCTCTTTGATGGACCACCTGTAATCTATCTAAGACTTCTGAAGGAAAATCCTCTTGCTATCATCGCTCAGATCTGGACACACCGTTAGAAGAAGAGTGGAATGAGAAGTGGTGCAACCAAACTCATGATCACACCGTGGTAGATTGATCCCACCATGGTCCGCATCCCAAAGTGTGAAGAGAGCAGGACCAAGGTGACATCCATGCTGGTTGCCCCTGCCGTACAGACCGCTGGGTAGTAATACCGCTTTCCTAACCTTCCAAACAGGGGAATGAGGAAAAATGAGACGCTCTCCCTCATGAGATTGGACAAGAACGAAATGGAACCAAGGACAGGATACCCCAAATCAGTGATGAGGATACCTGAAAGCGAGTACCACCCAAAGCCACTCAGCATTCCTATGACTTGAGAGAGTGTATAAGGAGTGAACAGGAATACTCCGAGTGCCCCAACATAGGTACCGAGTATGGTGTAGAGTGGGAGAAAGAATATGCTCTTGTCAGCAAACACCCCTTTGAAACGAATCTTTCGGTGGACCATGCCCATACCGACGAAGAACAACAGTACATAGAGCAGGTAGGTAACCAGAGAGCTCTCAAACCAGGAAAAGGCATCCGTACCCAACCGCAAGAGCAACCCCAAGATCACGATTGAGACCAAGATCAAGGGTTCCTTGATGATGTCATACAGCCTCCTGATGAAACTTTGCTCCTTTCTTTTTGCTATGGCAATATGTTCAGACCGAAGGGACGGTGTCAAGATGAAGGAAAAGAGCAAAGAAACAAGAATAGTACCAGCTACAGCGAAAAACGTAATAAGCAGAGCTGTAATTCCAATGGTCCTGAACTGGGAGGTAATTCCATCGATGCCCCCAGTGTTTACCCCCATGAAAAAAAGAAGAAGCCATACCAAGCACGTTTGCGCATAAGCAGAGACACGGGTGAACCGTTCCTTGCCCAAAAGCTGTGCGGAACCCATTCCAAGAACCAAAGCAAGGGCGAGTTTCGCCAGATACCAAAGTGTTTCCATGTGGACAAACAGTATATCAATCGCACATGCCTGTCAAATTCCCTTGTTTCTCTGCCCTTCCTTCAGTATAGTTGACTGCATGACTGATGAAAAAATGAGTGATACCTTCCACCGACTCACACTCAACGATGGAAAGGAAATCCTCCTTGTGGGGACCGCCCATGTCTCCAAAGAGAGTGTTGATGAAGTAGCTCAGATCATTGAAAGTGAGCAACCTGACCATATCTGCCTTGAGCTTGATGATGGCCGGATGAAGAACCGGCAAGATCAAGATGCTTGGTCAAAGATGGATATCAAGAAAGTCCTTAGGGAAAACAAGGGCTTTCTCTTATTGGCAAATATGGCCCTCTCATCCTTCCAGAAGCGAATGGGAGACCAATCGGGAAGCGCACCTGGGGAAGAAATTCTTGGCGCAGCCAGGCTGGCCAAGGAGAAAAATATTCCCTATTCACTCTGTGACAGGGAAATCCAGGTCACGTTCAGCAGGGCATGGAGAAAGTCAAATCTTTGGAACAAGGCAAAACTCATTGCCACCATCATCAGTGCTGCGTTCAGTAAAGAAAAGATTTCTGAAGAAGAACTGGAGTCCTTGAAAAAAGCCGATGTCATGCAAGGCATGATGGACGAGATGGCCAAGGAACTCCCCTCAGTCAAGGAAGTGCTCATTGATGAGCGTGACCGATATCTGGCAACCAGCATCTTTCTCTCCCCTGGAGAAAAAAAGCTTGCCGTTATTGGGGCAGGTCACCAAACGGGGATCATCAAGACAATCAAGGCAATTGAAGAAGGAAGCATTGGTACAGACCTCTCAGATATCAGTACCGCTCCAAAGGGGGGCAAGTCCGGCAAGATAATTTCCTGGGGCTTTCCCATCCTCATTGTAGGATTCCTCTTGTACGGGTTCTTCAACCTCGGCCAGAGCGAAGGAATCAAAATGTTTGGCTACTGGTTGGCAGTGAATATGAGCTTCACCGCCATTGGGGCAATTCTCGCTCTTGCCCATCCGCTCAATATATTGGTGAGTATTTTGGCAGCCCCCCTAACAAGCCTTCATCCAGGGATTGGAGTGGGAATGGTGAGTGGATTGATGGAAGCTACGCTCAGAAAACCAAAGGTCCGGGACTTTGAACAACTGGGAGATGATGCAACCTCCTTCAAGGGGTGGTATCGCAACCGAGTATTACACACCCTTCTTGTGTTCCTCTACACAAGCCTAGGGACATCCATTGGGAATGTAGTCATTTTCCCCATTCTCTTGAGTATGCTTGGTTCATAAGGAAAACTAACAAACATATTGAAAGAGGTCGTGTCATCAGATACGGCCTTTTCTGTGGTGTGTTATTGTTTTAAAAACGTTACTTGCACAGTGTTGATAGGAATCCGCGATATACTGCATGAATTGCGGTTTTACCCCCTGTATCTATGCAAAATACGGCAGTCCACTGCCATGTTCATGAACTTTTCTACCTTCTCGTGCTTGTCCTTGGGGGGGTTCATGACAAAGCAGAATAGGTTCAGATAGTCCTGTAGGTCATCCCTGATGAATCCTGAGTGGGAGGCAAGGAAGAGTTTCAGCATCCTGCAGTATTGGTTGATCCTGTTCAGCGGATTCTCGGAATCAGGCAACTGCTTGATCTGTCGCGAATCATACACGATGCTCCTGAGCCTGAGAGCTTCTACCAGCGGCCCGTGGGCTTGTTCCATGTCATGCCTCATGGTAGATTCCGGCTTGATGTGAGATGCAAATATGTCCAGTGTTCCCTGCTTGGTTGGTTTTCCCTCTCCTTCCACAAAGCAGATGACGCTGCTTTGGTCGCAGGCAATACCGATACAAATCTGGTTTCGGGACAATCCCCGGTACTCTTTGCCATCGGCTCTTCTCTGAATGTCGGAATTTCGAACCTTGTAGAAGGTCTCATCAAGCTCAACCTCACCTGACAGTACCAGGGTACCTTGGTACTCCCTCAATACCAGGAAGACCTTTTCCATCCAGTATCTTGTAGTTGTATAAGCATTACGGTTGCTCTTCGATGTCAGGCTGAAGCTGCCGTACCCGAATATGGAGAGCAAGAAATCTAGCCATTCGGTAAGAGGTAGCTTGTGGGAATCGAAGATTGTGTTGGTCAAGGCATTGAAGGTCCGTCCGCAATCCTTGCACCTGAACCTGCGGACCCCGTTGGAGGTAAAGCCAAATCTCTGTATGGCAGGGCTTCTGCAGTGCCTGCATTCCTGTACATTCAGCGAGTTGAGCAGCTCAACCTCGCCGGTATCAGAGATGACCGGATGTTTCCTGTGATAATTGCCCTGATTGCTCTCATCGATGAATGCTTGGAGCGCTGTGGCTTCAGGCATATCGGACCAGGGGGTCTTCCTCCTGGATTTCGATCTGATTCTTTTCATGTGGTAGTCCTTTGCAAGAAGACAGAGGCCAGATAGGGACTACCACATCGCAACTATCCAGCCAACTGTCTTCACAAATTACAGCCACAGTATATGTCTTTGCTTTCCCCTGTTTCAATGGGGATTTATCAACACTGTGCAAATACGGATTTTTGTTTTACTTATTTGTTAGGATTGCTAACTTTATCATCATTTCAACGAATTCACGAGTTGCAACGCTTCTTTCACCGTAGAACACACATGTTGCACAAGCGGAGAACGAGTACCTACTTTGGGGACCATTGAACGCTTGAAACCCAGCTCCTTGGCAGCTTTCTCCCTCTTGTCCGGAAAGCCAACACTCCTCACTTCTCCAGCAAGACTAAGCTCTCCAAAGCTGATGAGAGCCTTGGGAAGGCTCTTGTTGGTAAGGGCAGACCAAAGGGCAAGGGCCAAGGGTAATTCAATGGATACTTCATTGAGTTTCATGCCACCTGCTACATTGACATAGATATCCTGATCACTGAGATGCAATCCTGCATGTCGCTCCAAAATGGCTGCAACCCTGGTCACACGAGCAGTATCGATTCGGTCTGAATAGATACGGGTAAAACCATTTTTTGCACTAGTTGTAAGTGCCTGGATTTCAACAAGAAAGGTTCGAGATCCCTCGAAAACCGGGGTATAGGATATTCCAGGAGGAATGTCCTTTGTGAGCCTATCGGTTATAAAGAAAGAAGACGGGTTGGCTACTGGGCTAAGCCCCTTCTCATGCATGCTGAAAATACCAATTTCATCGACTGAGCCAAATCGATTTTTTGCTGCACGAATTAATCGAACACCACTGGAAATCTGCTCAAAGTAGATGACGGTATCCACCAGATGCTCAATGACCTTCGGCCCTGCCAAGACCCCTTCCTTCGTCACATGACCGATGAGAAACAGAGAAATTCCCAATTGCTTGCAAAGCCCTACCAAGGTGGTTGAACAAGATCGTATCTGGTTCACGGACCCAGCAGGGGATGGGATATCCTCACTGGTGAGCGTCTGGAGTGAATCAACTACCACCACATCCGGTTTCTCATCACTCAAGAGACTTACAACCACCTCCACCCTGGTATCACAGAAGATGGATATGGAAGCGAGGTTGAGTTCCAGTCTTTGGGCACGTAACTTCACTTGGCTGGGAGATTCCTCTCCCGAGATGTAGAGTACTTTCCGCCCCGTTGAGCACTTCTCAAGTACTTGGAGCATCAAGGTGGACTTGCCGATACCCGGCTCTCCGCCAAGGAGGATGGAGGAGCCTCGCATGACCCCTCCTCCGAGTACCCGGTCAAGTTCACTGATACCTGTTTCATAGCGGAACAACGGATCAACTTCAACCTCATCCAAGCTCACCGGCTTGGTGGCCGTACTGATCACAGCACGTTTGCCATCGGAGGTTTTTCTCACCGCTTCCTCTTCAAAGGTGTTCCAACTTCCGCAGTCCGGACAGCGTCCCAACCATTTCGTCTCTACCCTGCCACACTGGCTACAGACGTAATGAACAGCCTTATCTTTCACAAGTATCTCCTTATTATGTTTATACTTAAAACTTTATCAACTCCACATCGAAAATCAAATAGGAGTTGGGAGGGATTACCCCTGGATATCCCATGGTTCCATATCCGAGCTCAGGGGGAATAATCAGTGTTCGCTGTTCCCCGACTGTCATAGTTTTCAAGGCTTCATTCCATCCTTCAATCACTTGACCGATTGCAAACTGCGCAGGAGTTCCCCGCTGTACTGAGCTATCAAAAATCCTTCCATCAAGCAAGGAACCTGTATAGTGAACCGTTACTGTCTGGCCTTGTTTCGGGCTCTTCGTTCCATTCCCTTCTTTTTTCACTATATACCGAAGACCTGTCTCCGTTACCTTTGCATCAGGCCAACGGTTTTTCAGTTCTTTTTCAAGCTTTTCCTGCTCTTTGGCTTCCCGTTTCTTGTTTTTCTCCTCTGCAGCAAGAACATACTGTGTGAAAATCTCACGAGTGACTTCAAACGCCTCAGCATCCTTCCCTACACGTACAACTTCAACACGATTGAGCTTGTCACCTTGCGTAATGGAGTTGACCACATCCTGTCCTTCCACGACATGACCAAAAACGGAATGCTTACCATCCAACCAAGGTGTTGCAACATGCGTTATGAAAAACTGGCTCCCGTTCGTTCCGGGTCCGGCATTAGCCATGGAGAGAACTCCAGGACTCGTATGCTTCAAGGAATCATCGAACTCATCTGGAAACGTATAACCGGGGCCTCCAGTTCCGTTTCCCTTAGGGCAACCCCCCTGGATCATGAAGTTTTCTATAACCCGGTGGAATGTGAGATTATTATAGAAAGGCTTTCCCTCATCGTTCACATTCAAAGTCCCTTCTGCAAGCCCTACAAAATTTGCTGTAGTCATGGGAGCTTTCTCACTTTCGAGAAAAAGAGTGATCTCACCCTTACTGGTATGCAATACGGCATACAAACCGTCCTTTAAATCTTTCTTTTCCATTGTATCTCCTAACTATATCTTATAGTTCGAACAGTCCCTGATTTGGCATCAGCAACTGATAAAGTCGTTCCAATTCTTCACTACTGGTAAAAGGAATCTCAATTTTCCCTTTTTCCAGTGACCCTTTTATTTCCACCTGTGATCCTACTGCATGCAGGAATTTATCCTCGATGGCAATAATTTCGGGTGCCTTGGCCAAACTCTTTTTGGCCCGTTTCTTTTTTGATTGATATGCAGCACGCTTTCCCATATTGAACTGGGAAGCCAACTGTTCCGTTGCTCTTACTGAAAGATCTTTTTCTAACACGGTACGATAGAGAATCTCCCGGTCAGCAGGGTTAACCACTGAAAGGATTGCTCTTGCTTGACCTGCAGTAAATTTCCCATTCAGTAAATCTTGCTGCATGGAAGAACTCAACTGCAATAACCGAATACTATTGCTGATCGTAGATCTATTCTTACCCAATCGTTTGGCCAACTCCTCTTGGGTAATACCAGCTTCTTGAATGAGGTACGCATACGCTTTTGCTTCTTCAATGGGATTAAGATTCTCTCTTTGAATATTTTCAATAAGGGAGACTTCCAGCCGTTGCATCTGAGTAAAATCCTTCACCAACACCGGTATTCGTTCAAGCCCAGCAATTTTTGCGGCACGGAATCTTCTCTCACCCGCTACAATACTATACAATCCAGGGGCAATTTCCTCGACCAAAATCGGTTGCAACACTCCCTCTCTTTTAATTGAAAGGCTCAGCTCTTCCAGAGCTTCTTGGTTAAAATCCTTTCTTGGTTGGTTCGGATTCGCTCTAATCTGCTCAACAGGGACTTCCAAAACACGTTGTCCTTTCTCTACATCCGGGTTGGAAGAAGCAAGACCAAGGGCGGAGTCCAAAACAGAATCGAATGAATAGTCTTGCATCAAGGAGCCTATTCCTTTCCCCAATCCATGTTTTTTATTGGTTTCTTGCGACACGTTTTGTAACCTCCTTAGCTAATACCTTATATGCTTTTGCTCCACTACTTGAACCATCGTAGACAGTTATCGGCAGACCGTGAGAAGGAGCTTCTGCAAGCCGAATATTCCTGGGTATCATTGTCTTGAAGACCAACTGCGGGAAAAAAGAAGATACATCTTCAACTACCTCTTTTGCGAGATTGGTCCGTTTACTGTACATGGTAAAAAGTATTCCCAAGACTTCAAGATCGGGATTGATTGCCTTCTTCATGTTCCCTACTGTTCTCATCAATAGATTCAACCCTTCCATTGCCAAGTACTCACATTGCATGGGAATGATTACTCGCTTTGCCCATGCCATTGCATTTACCGTAACAAGCCCAAGTGAGGGAGGACAATCAGCAAGGATATACTCCCATGACTCCTCCAAGGGCACCAATGCCCGTTTAATAAAAAACTCGCGTTCTTCTTCTTCAACAAGCTCTATATTAAGACCTGCCATGTTAATATTGCTTGGGATAGCATAAAGGTTCTTAACAGGCGTTTGCTGAATTGCTTCTTCGGCAGATAATTTACCTGCTATCACCTCATACATCCCTGGCCGTCTGCCATCAATGGAGGTTGCACTGGTAAGATTACTCTGTGCATCCAAGTCAACCAACAGTACTTTTTTACCCTGTTGAGCTAATGCAGCTCCTAAGTTGACTGCCGAAGTAGTTTTTCCTACTCCGCCTTTTTGGTTCAGAAACAGTATTGTTTGCGCATTCATACTAGTCACTATACGTAATAAATGCATTCATGTCACCTAATAAGGTTGTCAACTTGACCCTTGTTCGCCTCTATAGTATCTTTAGGATACCGTATGGAGGATAATTTCATGATAGAAGATAAAGTCAAAAAGGCAATTGAGGATATTAGGCCTTCTTTGCAAAATGACGGTGGAGATATTGAGTTCATCAGTTTGGTTGGCAATGATGTAACTGTTCGTCTTGTTGGCGCATGTGCTGGCTGTCCAATGTCTCAGATGACCCTGAAAGGTGGAGTAGAGCGCTACCTTCGCAACTTTGTCGACCCGAATCTCTCTGTGGTAAACACCCCAGATTTATAATATTCGGAATATCAAACTTGGTACGTTTCACGTGAAACATTCGCGTGAAGCGTATTTTTTTTGTCAATATGCCTGAGTAAACTCAGTTCATGAGAGAACCCATGTTTCACGTGAAACATCATTATATCGCTAACCAATCCTTAATGTTATTTACTAAATCGAATGGACAAGACTGCAAGATGGAATCTTCGCATTTGATGATCGGAACCCTCCCATGGATGTAGCAACGGCACGGGAAGGAGCGAAGATGTCTGTCTAGAAAATACCGCCAATGCTGCAACACCTATCTGTTGTAAGATACCCAAACAACACCACGGCAGCCCCAAGGATTTCCACTCTCAGCTCGGTCCAATCATCAGACATCCCTTCTCAAAAATAGTGAAAAGTGGTCCTTACCTGGATACAACTACTCTCCGTTAGGAGATATAGAGAGCACACCAGATTCAGCTTCAGAGGTTGCTTATGTTCCACGTGAAACATAGATCTACTTATACTATGATTGTAAAGTTGTAGAACCTGTATCTGTTTGGTTGGTTTTTCACCTTTGCATTTCAAATGTTTCCTGAAAACTCAAAAATCGCTAATTCAGAACGCCATTTGCAGGTTTTTATGCTAATGTTTCTATATGACAGTACAGATTTGCTTGGGAATGGGAGCTTTTATTTTGCAAATAAAATGGGCTATTCCCGTAAGAGGAAACAGCCCACAATACTACTTAACAGATGTTTTATTCGTTATCTGAATCGTCAATTACATCCTCTTCAGACTCTTCATCAGCACTATCATCCATTAGCACCTCATCTTCTGGATTTGGGGCTTCTGGGATTTCTACTTCTTCCTCTTCATCTTTCTCAGTAGAAGCAATGGCTACAATGGAGTCGTTTTTCCACTTCATGGATACCACACGAACACCTGCAGCATTTCTTCCTTGAACGGAGATTGCATCACAGTGGACTCTAAGTGTCTGTCCCATCATGGTAACACACACGACATCATTCTCATCGTTCACACTGAGCACACCAACAATGAAAGTAGCCTTGGTTCCTAGGCGGAAGATTTTCTGTCCTTGTGTTCCTCTCCCATGCACATTGAAGCTATCGAAAGTAACCTGCTTGCCTTGTCCATTTTCGGTGATCATAAGAATCCTACGTGAATTATCAACCTTAAGGAGCCCTGCAACCTGGTCATTTCCAATCAGGCGGATACCACGAACACCACGGCTTGCTCTTCCCATAGCACGAACATCGTCCTGCCGGAAACGCAAACCACGGCCATTCTTGGTAATCAACATAACTTCTTCACCTTCCTCAATGAGATCACAGCTGAGTAATTCATCACCTTCATCGAGGAACAGAGCCCTAATACCACGAACCTTTGCATTCACAAAGTTGGACAAGGCTACCTTCTTCACAACACCCTGTCGGGTAGCCATCATCAGGTACTTGTCTTCGCTAAATTCCTTGAATGTAATGATGGAAGTGATTTTCTCAGTAGTCTCCAACTGAAGGATATTTTTGATACTGGTTCCCTTTGCAGTTTTGGTGGCTTCAGGAATCTGGAATCCCTTGATATAATAGGCCTTACCTGCGTTGCTCACAAACATGACGTATTCATGGGTTGAAGCAACAAACATGTGGTCGACAAAATCGCCGTCCTGCAGTTTTGTTGTCCTAGTACCCTTGCCTGCGCGTCCGTGGGCGTCGTACTCCTCGACGGGTATCCGCTTTGCAAAGCCCTTGTTGCTGATCAAAACAACAACACTCTCTTCCTTGATGAAATCCTCATCGGTAGCTTGGCCTAGTTCTTCTCGTACAATGTTTGTGAGTCTACGATCTTTGGGTACAAGGGAAGAAGGAAGGGAGCGAACTTCAGATTTGACAACGTCCAGTATCTTCTGGTCATCGCCAAGCAATTCCTGATAATACGCAATCTTCTGTTCAAGTTCACCCAACTCGTCCAATATCTTGGAGGTCTCGAGATGGCTCAAACGACCAAGTTTCATGTCGATGATTGCTTGGGCTTGGACATCGTCCAACCCAAAACGCTGAACAAGACGATTTGCAGCTATCGTATTATCATCTGACTCCTTGATAATTTTAATGACCTCATCAATATTATCCAGACCAATTTTCAAGCCTCTGAGGATGTGAGCACGCTCTTGTGCCTTACGCAAATCATACTTGGTTCTTCTGACTACTACCTCAGTACGATGCTCGATGTAGTAGAGCAACATCTCCTTAAGCGTAAGCAACTGGGGTCTACCTTTCACCAATGCAAGATTGTTTACATTGAAATTTGACTGTAGGGCGGTCCGACTGAACAATTGATTGAGCACGACCATTGGTTCAGAACCCATTTTCAGTTCTACCACGACCCTGATACCATTACGGTCAGACTCATCACGTACCACACTGATCATAGGAATCGCACCATCCTTCCTAAGGTCATCAATCTTCTTCACCAAATCAGCTTTGTTGACCTGATAGGGAATCTCAGTGAACACAATCTGGTCGTGACCACGGTCACTCTCCTCAATCTCGTACACCGAACGCATGACAATCTTGCCTCGCCCGGTGGTAAAGGCATCCTTGATACCCTGTACACCACAGATAATTCCTCCAGAAGGGAAATCAGGTCCCTTGATATGTTCCATCAACTCGTCGATGGTGATATCAGGATTATCAATGACTGCACAGATAGCATCACAGATTTCCTGCAAGTTGTGAGGAGCCATATTGGTGGCCATACCTACTGCAATTCCACTACTCCCGTTTGCCAACAGGAACGGGAATGAGGCAGGAAGCACCAGAGGCTCAGTCATCGAGTCATCATAGTTAGGCCCAAAGTCAACGGTATCTTTCTGGATATCCTGCAGCATTTCCTCACCGATTCGGCTCATCTTAGCCTCGGTATATCGCATTGCTGCGGCAGGATCACCATCAATGGATCCAAAGTTACCCTGGGGATTCACCACCGGGTAGCGCAAGGAGAAATCCTGGGCAAGTCGTACCAAAGCATCATAGACCGATGCATCGCCATGGGGGTGGTACTTACCAAGCACATCACCAACAATACGAGCACATTTCTTATATGAGGAGTTGGCCCTTAGACCCATCTCATACATATCAAAGAGAATTCTTCTGTGGACTGGTTTGAGACCGTCACGTACATCCGGCAGTGCCCTGCTGACAATGACGGACATGGCATAGTTGAGATATGAGGTTCGCATCTCCTTTGCCACGTCTACAACTATCGTCCTATTTTCGTTTACTTCTTCCACGATTCTGTCCTTATACTAGATATCCAAATTCGAAACATAGACGGCATTCGCGTCAATGAAAGCCCTACGCGGCTCTACTTCTTCACCCATGAGCATGCTGAAGACCCTATCAGCTTCCTCTGCATCATCCAGGGAGATCTGACTGATCATACGTGTTTCAGGATTCATGGTTGTTTCCCAAAGCTGGTCGGGATTCATCTCACCAAGACCTTTGTACCGTTGGATACCAACCTTGTTTTCATCTTTCACATTGTTTTCCTGAAGAATCTTGACCCTTGCTTCCTCATCATAGGCATAATAAATCTTCTTCCCTATGGTGATCTTGTACAAAGGAGGCATTGCAAAGTAGATATAGCCAGCTTCGATGAGGGGACGCATGTATCTGAAGAAGAATGTCAGCAGCAATGTCCTGATATGCGATCCATCGACGTCTGCATCTGCCATAATGATGATCTTGTGATATCTCGATTTACTGAGGTCAAACGTTACATCATTATCAAAACCTTCATCCTTTCCCATGTTGTTGTACCGGGTAATACCAGCACCAATGGAGGAAATAACCGGTTGAAGCTTGTCATTTCCCAGTACCTTGAACTCCTGGGCTTTCTCGACATTGAGCATTTTACCCCAAAGTGGAAGGATTGCCTGGAATCTACGGTCACGCCCCTGTTTTGCAGAACCACCTGCTGAGTCACCCTCGACGATGAACACCTCACACTTCGCAGGATCCTTTTCAGAACAATCAGCCAGTTTACCAGGTAGGCCACCACCTTCGCTCTTCTTCCTAATCTGCTCTCGTGCCTTCCGGGCAGCAACTCTTCCAAGGGCTGCGTTGATGATCTTCTGCAGAATTATTTCCGTCTGTGCAGGGAACTCATCGAAATAGTTCCCCAGCTTCTCGTATACCATGGAGAAAACTACACCGGTTACCGCAGAATTGCCCAACTTCATCTTGGTCTGTCCCTCAAACTGGGGCTCAGGAACCTTGACTGAAATAACAGCGGTCAAACCTTCGGATATATCACTCTGTTCGAGTTTTTCCTCATACTTCTTCAAGAGTTTGGGGTTCTTCTGCAACTGAACGTTGATCACCCGGCTCAGTCCGGTTCTAAACCCGGTGAGGTGGGTACCACCTTCACGGGTGTTGATATTGTTGACAAAGGTAAGCACCTTTTCATCGTACTTATCATTGTACTGAAGACCAATCTCTACCTTGATGGAATCCCGTTCCCCTTCAATGGAGATGGGAGGGTCAAACAGGACCCGTTTGAATTCGTTAAGGTAACTTACAAAGTGGGAAATACCACCCTCTGAGTGGAATGTCTGTTCTTTTATCTCATTGCCCCTGCGGTCAGTGAGTGAGATAGAGACACCCTTATTCAGGAAGGAAAGTTCCCTGAAGCGGTTGGCCAATACTTCATAATTGAACGCATTCTGCTCCATGATGGAGTAATCGGGAGAGAATTTCACCACAGTGCCGCTGCGATCGGTATCTCCGATGCGGAGCACTTCAGTCGTGGGCAATCCACAGCTGTAGAGCTGTCGATATACTCCCCCGTCTCGATAGATGGTAACTTCCATCCAGATAGAGAGGGCATTTACACAAGAGACACCCACTCCATGCAAACCACCGGAAACCTTATAGGAGTTCTTGTCAAACTTACCTCCGGCATGCAGTTGGGTAAGTGCAATCTCCAGTGAGCTTTTCTTCTCAGTTGGGTGAGGATCAACAGGAATGCCGCGGCCATTATCCTCTACTGTGCAAACCTCTCTTCCCTTATCATCAATATCGAGAAAAACCCTGATTTCTGAACAGTAACCGGCCATCGCTTCATCAATGCTATTGTCTACCACCTCATATACGAGATGATGCAAACCATCAATACCTGTGGATCCAATGTACATGCCAGGTCGTTTTCGAACAGCCTCAAGACCCTTGAGGACCTGAATACTCCCAGCAGAATAACCATGGGAAACGGAAGCCATCTCTACACCATCAAGGTGCAAGGATGGCTCCAACGTTACGTTGTCAAAGCTCCCTTCACTCATTCGTTATATCCTTATGTAATAATAAAAAAAATACATGTATTAATTCCTACCAAGTATACCAAAATTATGGGGGAGTTGCAAGCTTGCACAGGAGTTCGAGTCAATTTAACTAATTCTTTTATTACAAGATTTTAGAAACAACACAACCAGCAAGCTGTACAATACTTGCACCGTCTGACGCTACAAGGTAAAATGGCCGCATGAGCGAAGCACAAAACATATACTATGAGTTCTGGCAGGAAACTGCCTCCCGTATCAAGGAGACCCTTCCAGAGCAGGAATACCATACCTGGTTCAATCGAATTGCCTACCTAAAATCTGATAATCATAAGGTAGTATTGGCTGTAGCAAGCCAGTTTATTCTTGACACAGTAATAGCCCGTTACAGGGATATGATACGCAATACTATGATTGAACTGACTGGAGAGGAAATCGATATTGTGTTTGAGGTGGTATCACGTTCAAAAATTGAACAAATACAACAACCATCCAAGGAACCCAAGGAAGCACCAAAAGAAACAACAGCATTCGCCTTACAAGCGAAGCCTCAGGTAAGCGAAGAGAAAACCTTGAAAATGAAGAAGGACTGCAATCTGAATCCTTCCTATGAGTTTCATACCTTCGTCATCGGGGATAACTCTGCATTTGCCTATAACGCAAGCCTTGCTATTGCAAAAAACCCAGGGGTTAGTTACAACCCCTGTCTCATCTATGGTGGTGTTGGGCTTGGGAAAACCCACCTCTTGAACTCCATAGGAAACTACATCATCAACAACACTCCAGAGTTGAAGGTGATGTATGTTACAGCTGAGATGTTTACCAATGAATTCATTGAGTCAATCGGTTCTCAAAGGACCCAGCAATTCAAGAACAAGTTTCGTAAAGTAGATGTACTGCTCATTGATGATATACACTTTTTACAGGGAAAAGACAGCACCCAGGAAGAATTGTTCCACACGTTCAACAACCTGTACGAGTCAAAGAAGCAGATGGTATTCACGTGTGACCGTCCCATCAGTGAATTAAAAAACATCACCGACCGTCTGAGTTCCAGGTTTGAAAGAGGACTGAACGTCGACCTACAACCACCAAATTATGAAACAAGAATGGCCATTCTTAAAAAGAAACTCGTAGAAAGAGGCGGTTCGATGAGTGAGGAGATTCTTAACTACATAGCAACCAATGTATGTACCAATGTAAGGGACCTTGAATCATCACTCACCAAGCTTATCGCCTACAGCGAACTGCTCGGACAGGAAATATCGTTTGACAAAGCAAAGGAACTCCTTGGCATTCTCCCATCCCTGGCTGCCAACTCGAATCAGACCCTTTCAATAGATACCATCATCAAGGTGGTAGGAGAGTATTTCAATGTGAGCAGCTTCGAGATTAAAGGAAAAAAGAAGAACAAATCTCTCATACAACCAAGACAGATTGCCATGTTCTTGGCTCGGGATATTACCGAGTATTCCACCACGGAAATAGGTACTGAATTTGGGGGCAGGGACCACACTACAGTAATGCATGCACATGATCGCATTGAGTCCCTGATGAAAGGGGATGAATCGTTTGCAAATACCATTGTAAAATTGAAAAGGGACTTAACAAATAGTAAGCGATAATATCTTGTGGATAACCACGGGACTCCTTGTGGATAACTTCAAAAACCTGTGGATACAGCTTTTTTCCTTGTGGAAGAAATGTGGGCAACTTAGCAAGATATCCACAAGATGACAAAAAATAAGCAGTGATTGGAGAAGAAATTAGAAAGTTATCCACAAAATCTGTGCTATTATTACTATTATTACTATATTTTTTAATAATCTAGGAGTATTAATATGAAATTCGTCTGCAACAAAGATGACATCCTCAATGAGATACTATATTCAATGGATTTTACCAGTCAGAGAAACTCTCTTTCCATCACCAGCAACGTCTATCTGGAAACCTCTGGAGGAAGACTCATCATCAGGGCTACAGACCAGAAACTAGGATTCAGTACTGAAATTGCCGTTGAAACCTTGCAAGCAGGGAAAACCACTGTTTTCTGCGAAAAACTCCTAAATATTCTCAGAAGCCTTCCTGATACCAAAATAGACTTCTCATTGGAAGATGGAATGCTTACAATCAAACCTGAAGAACAAAACATTGATTTCAAACTGAGAACCATTGGTGCTGATGAATTTCCATCCTTGGAAAATTCAGAATCATCTTCGTATTTTACGATTCCTCAAAAATCCTTTACCGATATGGCGAACCAGACCATGTTTGCCATCAGCGAGGATGAAACAAGATATTTTCTCTGTGGTCTGTACCTCGAAAGAAATGCAAGTGGAATGAATATGGTTGCCACCGATGGAAGAAGACTTTCCATCGTGGAAAGAACCTTTGAAGAAGACCTTCCCATGTTTCCATCAATCATAATCCCACCGAAATTCTTTACTGAATTGAAAAAACTCTCGACTGATGAGGGAATGCTTGATCTCGCAATAACAGAAAACATCCTCTTTGCAAAAATTGGAAACAGAACTTTCTATACGACCCTGATCAAAGGACAATATCCAAACTATCGCAGGGTTATTCCTGAAACACAAACCTATACATGTACGATGAGAATTCAGGATATGCTTGATGCTTTGAAGAGGGTTTCTCTCTTGGTTGAAAACAAGGCAAAACGGATTTTCCTCGATATCAGTGAATCTGGAGTGCTGCTTACCAGTGATGAAAGTGAAGTAGGAGAAGCAAAAGAGATTATTGCATGTCAGTATGAAGGTCCTGACACCAAGGTTTCCTTGAACTACACATACTTGGTGAACCCACTGAAGGTTATGGAAGGGGAGTACTTTTCTATAAGCTTTACCGAGCCTACACGTGCTATGACAGTAAAACCTGATAGTAATAGGGATTACTTTCATATCATCATGCCAATGCAACCGAATGCCTGATGCGTTTTACCCAGCTTTGGACTAACCAATTCAGAAATCTGGTCAGTGAGAAAATACCTGTCGACAACCGGCAGGTATTCCTCATTGGACCCAATGGTCAGGGAAAAACCAACTTACTCGAAGCTGTATATACGCTCTGTTATGGTTCTTCCTTCCGTACAAACCAACTGAAGGAACTTGCAACCGACAAGGAAAAAAACTTTAAACTTGAAGGGTTGTATGTAACTGATGATGAGCAACAGCACACGCTTGTGCTCGAATACAAGGATGCAAAAAGAACGGTGTTGCTTGATGGGAGGGAAATCAGGGACAGAAAGGAGTTAATCTACAACATTCCCTGTATCGTGTTCAGTCACGATGATATTTTTTTTATCAAGGGCGAACCTGAGCAGCGGCGAAGATTCTTTGACCAGATTATGAGCATGTACAACCCACTGTTTTTCGATGATATGCGTAGGTATCGTTCGGTCTTGAAGCAACGAAATATGGCAATTAAGGAACAACGTTTTGAACTGCTTCCTGTGTATGATATTCAGCTAGCCACCTATGGAATCGCAATCCAACAGGAAAGGACTAGAGCTGTTTTTGAATTTGACCAGATTTTTCCCGATATGTATCGCTCTGTTTCGCTTCAGGATATTGATGTGCATATTGAGTACCAACCATCCTGGAGTACGTGTGCAACCAAGGAGGAAGTTATTGCCTACTTGGAACAAACAAGAAGCAGGGATATGAATCTGTTGACGACTACCAGTGGAATCCATCGTGATAGATTCCAGGTGATGAAAGGTACTCAAAATTTTTCCCAAACAGGATCTACTGGGCAATTACGGCTTGCTTCTCTCATTTTCCGTACAGCGCAAATGGCTTTTTACGAAAAAAAAACAGGACAAAAGCCATTAATACTTGTCGATGATGTTCTCCTTGAACTTGATCATACAAGGCGGGCACAATTTTTAAGATTAATGCAATCCTATAATCAAGCTTTCTTTACCTTTCTGCCTGAAGAACTCTATTTCTCCTCTCTGGCAGATGAGAACGCATTGGTGTATACTGTCGACCAGGGAAGATTTATCAGCCATGAAGGATAAGAAAACGAGACTGTGCAAGGATGGAGAACCACTGGAAGCAAAAGCTGTGCTGGATTATGTCTTGCGCAGGCTTGATATCCGCCCGGATGATCCAAAAGCGGCAGTTGGATTTGAATGGCAGAAGATTATCGGAAATCGTTTATATCCCCATGTGAAAATTGTGGAAATAAAGCACACAACCTTAGTTTTGAAAGCTGACCATCCTTCTTGGGCCCAGATTACCATGATGCAACAAAAAAGGATACTTTCTCTGCTTGGAAAGAAATATCCATCTCTTGGCATCAAGAGCATTCAGATGCTAAGCTCTTAGTTACTTGACGGAAATACAAGCAGTCTATATACTGCACCACTCGGGGGAGTATCCTCTGAATTAAGTAGAAACTATCCGCGTAAAGCGATGTAAAAATTGGAGATTATCTCATGAGTTACAAAGGAAAAAGAACCTACCAGCCCAGTAGAGTGAAGAGAAACAGGAAGTTTGGTTTTAGGGCTCGTATGGCAACAAAGGGCGGTCGCCTGGTTTTGGCCCGCAGAAGAGCCAAAGGCAGACACAAACTGTCAGTATGTGATGAGAAGAAGCCTTTCTAAAAAAGAAATTGTAAAACGTAAACCGGAGATTGATCGAATATTCAAGACTGGCAGGCATTTTTCCTGCCATGGATTGAAACTTATTGTAAGTCAGAACCAACTAGATGTTGATAGGATTGTGGTAATTCCGGTCCGTCATTACGGTAATGCTGTCCAAAGAAACAGGATCCGTAGACAAATCAAGGAAATTTGGCGTACAGAAAAACCCAGGATGATCCCCGGTTACGATTTTGCATTTGTTGTCTATCCAGGAAAGGTTCATGATTATGCATTCCAGAAGGAACAAATACTCTCTCTCTGCGATAAGGCTGGGGTGTTTTACCAGTCTTAAAACGCTTTCATAACACTCCTCATTCTGTTGTTCTGTCCTATCTTTCCTGTGATTATTTTCTTCTCTAAACATCCCCCCTATCAGGAGCAGATATGGACAAAAATACCATTCTAGCCATTGTTCTATCCGTATTGGTCATTACCCTAGGGATGACCATTCAAGCCACCTTCTTTGCGCCGCCTGTACCAGAAATGGTGCCTACCACTGAACGTGTTGAAACCTCAAGGACCACCACTGGTGATACCACCTATTTGGCACCAGCCCAATCGAGTCAAGTCTCAGCAAATATAGCGTGGGACAGCAACCTACCAGGTTCACTGGTTGCAGTTGGCAATAAAGGCAACAGTACTCCATTCACGTTTGAAACAAACTATTTCTTGATTGAATTCAACCCCAATGGTGCATCGATTGCCTCCTTCAAATTGAAAGACCACCTAGATAACGGAGAACCAGTCGAACTCTTGTTCAAGGATGCAACCTCCAATGATGCTTTCTTGCTATATGCAGGAAATGACAAGACCAATCCCATTGATGCAAACTTCCGCTATCAGATCATTGGAAACCAAGTGCAATTCACTCAGGAGTTTGCCCTCCTCGAGGAAGATGGAAAGACTCCTGGAGCACCATTTACCATAACCAAGACCTACACATTTGGTGAAGAGGATTACCTTTTTGAAATTGATGTAGAGACCAGAAACAGCGAAAATAAAGCGATTCCACTCTCATTTGAGAATTTTGCATATACACTCGCTTTTGAGCCACAGATTGGACCTTCTTTCACTTCCCTTGATAACAACTACAACTATCGTCGTTTTTACATCAAGGAAGATGGATCTTCCAAGAAGGATCAGGTCAAGTTGAGCAATGGTGCATACACAACAACCAAGCCACTCTCCTGGGTTGCTCTTGTTGGTAAGTATTTCTCCCTGATTGCAATTCCTGATGCTACCAATTACATGGTCAGCTTGAGTGAAGTTTCTGGAGAAGGTATTCCCATGCAGTCAAGCATCTACCTGAGCAGGCCAACCATCAAGAGTGCAGCCCAGACCGATACCTTTAGGTTCTATGCAGGTCCACAGCTCAAGAGAGATATGGTTATCTACAACGATGCCTCCTTGAATAGCTTTGGTGTTTCCGGTTTGCAACTTGAAGCAGCACTGGACAGCAGTTCGTGGATTGGATGGTTGGAGACAATCCTGAAGACCATCTTGAACCTGCTTTACAAGATAATCCCAAACTATGGTATCGGTATTATCATTCTGACCTTCCTTCTTAAGCTGGCACTGTACCCGATTACCAAGAAAGGCATGGAATCTACTGCAAAGATGGCATCCCTCTCTCCAAAAATGCAGGAGATCAAGGAAAAGTACCCTGACAATCCAACCAAGCAGAACGAAGAGATGGCTGCCATGTACAAGAAAGAGAAGATCAACCCAATGGGTGGATGTCTTCCCATGTTGTTGCAGTTCCCCATCCTTATCGCCTTCTACGGATTGCTCAACAAGCACTTTGAGCTTCGTGGGGCGATGTTCATCCCGGGATGGATTCCCGACTTGAGCCGTCCTGATATGGTTGCCAGTTTACCGTTCAACCTGCCGTTCCTCGGCAATGAACTGCACTTGCTGCCTATTTTCTATACGGTAAGTATGATTTACTCAATGAAAATTACCCAGAACGCCTCAACTGCAGGTAGTCAGCAGGGCATGATGAAATTCATGACCTATGGAATGCCGTTGATGTTCTTCTTTGTGCTGTATAATGCACCTTCTGGTTTGATTCTCTACTGGTCAGTGATGAATGCACTGTCCATCGTCCAGCAGCTGTATACCAACAAGAAGAAGCAGCAAGAAACAGCCGAAGAAGCGCAAAACAACGTGCCCCAATTCCCTAGACCAAAGGGAAAGGGACGTAAATAGAAATTCAACTGCGGGGGAGCTTCCCCCGAACGGAGTAACATATGATGAAAGAATTCGAAGGACGTACTGAGCAGGAAGCTATTGCAAAAGCAATTGAGGAACTGCATATTGAGCGTGAAGATTTCGATGTGGAAATCGTTGAACCGGTCAGGAAAGGACTGTTCAAGAAGAGTAATGTAAAGATCAGGATTCATTTTGACGATGGAAGCAATCTGGAACCGGATACATTTGAGGATGATGAAAGAGAACTGGAACAGCCTATCAACAGTGAACTTGAAGATAAGTTGCTTGCATTTGTAGCCACTATTTTGGAAAAGATGGGCTATGAAGGCAGCGTATCCATCGGGTTTAGAAAGGAACGCAAGCTTGGACTGAATATTGAGAGTAACAACTCAAACATCATCATCGGGAGAAAAGGGAAGAATCTGGATGCCATTCAACTTATTGCCAATGTCTATGCTGGGCAGCTTGACCCTGACATGAAGGTCATCGTCGATAGTGAGAACTATCGCATGCGGCATGAGGAGCAACTGATCAGAATGGCTTTCAAGACGGCTGAACAGGTGCGGAAGAGTGGTAGGAGCAAGTTGCTTGAACCGATGAATCCGTATGAGCGAAGGCTTGTCCATACTGCACTCAATGATTTTGGTGGTGTGGAAACCAAGAGTGAAGGAGACGGACTGTATAAACAAATCCGAATCTCGAACGAGAGAAACTGATCCAACAGCGGGAGCCAATCACGGTTCCCGCTTTTTAGTGCTTGACATATAAGTAGAACAGAAATACTATTGCTGGTGTGCCGTATGGCACAAAACACTATATCTTGTGTGTATAGGAAAAGGGAAGTTAGGTGTAGAAGCCTACGCGGTCCCGCCGCTGTGATGGGGAGTTCCGGGCAAGGTCCACTGGAGAAATCTGGGAAGGAGCCTGGGATGAAGAACCTAAGCCAGAAGACCTTGCCTGTACAGACACGCCGTCACGGAGCATGACATAAGGCGTGTGCTTTAGAGCACCCTCTTTTTACGTCTTGTCTCCGCCAGGAGGAAACCATGCAACAGCAAGTGGTAAAACGAGACGGGCAGGTGGTTCTCTGCGAGGTTCAGAAAATCATCGATGCAATCGAAAAAGCAGCCAATGCTGCAGGACAAAATGTGGATGCCAAAAAGGTAGCCACCCTCGTTTTGTCCAAGGTCAAGGAGATGGAAAAGGTTGGGGTGGAACACATCCAGGACCTTGTTGAAGAAACCTTGATGGAACATGCCTATCAAGCAACGGCAAAAGCCTACATCCTGTACCGTAAGGACAGGGAACGGGTGAGAGAGGGCAAAGCCTTGATCAAGGCAACCAATGATATGTTCAGTGCGTATCTTGATGATACAACCTGGAGAGTCAAGGAGAATGCCAATACCCGTCGTTCGGTCAATGGTATGAACAACTACATCCGAGAACGATTTACCGAACAGTACTGGTTGCATGAAATCTATCCAGAGACAATTCGTGGTGCACACCAGAGGGGAGCTCTGCATCTGCATGACCTTGGCTTTTTTGGACCGTACTGTTGTGGGTGGGACCTTCGTCAACTCCTTGCCTCAGGCTTTGGAGGTGTTGACGGGAAAGTTTCTAGTAACCCGGCAAAACATTTTCGGGCGCTCTTGGGACAGGTAGTAAATGCAACCTTCACCTTTCAAGGTGAGTGTGCAGGAGCTCAGGCTTGGTCTTCCTTCGATACATATTGTGCTCCCTTCATTAGATATGATGGACTCACCTTTATGGAGGTAAAGCAAGCTATGCAGGAGTTCATTTTCAATCTCAATGTCCCTACCCGCGTAGGCTTTCAATGCCCCTTCTCCAATCTTACTTTTGATATAACCGTTCCCTCCAGTTTGCAGGATGTTCCGGTCATCCGGGGAGGGGTCGCACAGAAAGAGACCTATGGAGAATTCCAAAAAGAGATGGATCTGATCAACCTCGCCTTCTGTGAAGTGATGGAGGAAGGTGATGCCTCTGGCAGGGTCTTCACATTCCCAATCCCTACCTACAATGTGACCAAGCAATTTCCTTGGGAATCGAAGGTTGTGGATTCCATCTTTGCGATGACAGCCAAATACGGGATTCCCTACTTCTCCAATTATGTGAACAGTGACCTCTCTCCTGAGGATGCACTTTCAATGTGTTGCCGACTCAGACTCGATACCTCTGAGCTCAAGAAACGGGGAGGAGGGCTTTTTGGTTCCAATCCACTTACTGGCTCAATTGGTGTGGTGACACTGAATCTTCCCCGGCTTGCCTATGAGAGCCAAGATGAACAAGAATTCATCTCTGCACTCCATGGTCTTTCCAAGCTTGCAAAGGAGAGTCTTGAGATCAAGAGGAACGTTATCGAGAAACAAACGGAACGTGGGATGTATCCATTCAGTCAATGTTCGTTGGAAGCGGTAAAGCAACGTAATGGACGTTATTGGGCAAACCACTTCAGTACCATCGGTATCGTGGGAATGGAAGAGGCATGTCTCAATCTATTCGGCAAGGAAGGATCCCTGACAACCGAGAAAGGGCAGTCCTTTGCCCTGCAGGTACTCACTTCCTTGCGAGAGAGCATTCAAGGCTTTCAGGAGGAGACCGGAAACTTCTACAACCTTGAAGCGACTCCTGCCGAGGGAGCCAGTTATCGATTGGCTAACCTCGATAAGAGAGCATTTGGCGATATCATCACCGCAGGCGAGAAGGTTGCATACTACACCAATTCCTCGCAGCTCCCAGTAGGATATACAGACGACCTCTATGAGACGTTGGAGAAGCAGGACGCCCTGCAGTGCCAATACACAGGAGGAACGGTCCTGCACCTCTATCTTGCCCAGAGAATAGAGGACCCAAAGCTTGCCAAGCAGTTAGTGAGGAATGTATGTACCCGTTACAAACTTCCCTATGTCTCCCTTACCCCAACCTTTTCTACCTGCAAGAACCATGGATATCTTGATGGTGAGGTCGAATTCTGTCCCTACTGCGGGGAAAAGACCGAGGTATGGACCAGGGTGGTTGGGTATCTCAGGCCCAAGGAGGATTTCCATCCTGGAAAGCAAGAGGAGCATCGTCAGAGAAAGTCGTATACGGTAAAGGTGTCATGATTGTCAGTGGTGTTGAAGGCTCTTCATTCCTGGACTATCCAGGGATGTTGAGCTGTGTTCTCTTTACCCAAGGATGTAACTATGACTGCTTTTATTGTCATAACCGTTCCTTGATTGCTCATCAGAATGGGAGTATTGGCTATCAAGAGATAGAAAGTTTCTTGAAGAAACGGGTTGGTTTTCTACAAGCAGTTGTCATCAGTGGTGGTGAGCCTACCTTGCATGGTGAGCTCGCCCAATACTTTCTCTTGGCAAAAGACCTGGGGTTTTTTACCAAGCTGGATACCAATGGGAGTCGGCCTAAAGTGCTTTTGGAATTGTTGGAAGCAGGACTGCTCGACTACGTTGCGCTGGATGTGAAAGCGCCATGGGCAAGGTATCGGGAAATTGCAGGAAAAGGGGCCGACCCAAAAAATGTACAACGCTGTGTGTCTTTGCTTCAGGAGTATCAAGGGACGCATCCTGCCTTTCGATGGGAGGTAAGAACCACTTTGGCTCCAACCTTGGGGGAAGCTGATTTGTTTGAGATTGCTACCATGCTGCCTGAAGTAAACCGTTGGGTACTTACCTTCTATCGTACACCGAAGGATTACAGGCAGAAGGATGAAGAGAGGATCAACCTACCCGCTCTTGGTGAGCGGGAGGTTGTTGGCTTGCAAGAGAGATTGCTCCTCTTGCAGCCGAATCTCAAGCGAGTGAGATAATCTGTTCCCAGGGAAGGTCACTCTTGCCAAAGTGTCCATAGTTCATGGTCTTCTGGTAGATAGGCCTTTTTAGATCCAAGGTCTTTATGATGCCTGCAGGAGTGAGGTCAAACTTCTCCCGCACCAGTTTTTCCAACTGTTCATCGTCCTCTGTTCCAGTTCCAAAGGTATCGACATAGACACTGATGGGATAAGGAACTCCAATTGCATAGGAGAGTTGGACCTCACAGGTTGTGCATAAGCCATTTGCCACCAGGTTCTTTGCAACGTAGCGAGCCATGTAGGCACCGCTGCGGTCAACCTTGGAGGGATCCTTTCCACTAAAGGCTCCCCCCCCATGGCGGCCCATGCCGCCATAGGTATCGACAATGATTTTCCTACCTGTTAATCCAGTGTCCCCTGCAGGGCCTCCTGTGACAAATCTCCCTGTTGGGTTTATGTACATCTTGGTCTTCTCATTCAATAGACCTGTAGGCATAAGAACCGCTTCAATGACTTCCTTGGTGAGGTATGGGATCAATGTATCACGTCGTGCCTGTTCTGTATGTTGATGACTGATGACCACCGAGTCGATATGCACCGGTTTCCCCTCTTGGTACAGCAGAGAAACTTGACTCTTTGCATCGGGTCTCAAGAAGGGGGCTTCCCCGCTTTTTCTGAGCATGCTTGCTCTCTCCAGGAGTTGATGTGCCCAATAAATTGGAGCTGGCATAAGACACTCTGTTTCATTACAGGCATACCCGAACATCATGCCCTGGTCTCCTGCACCCTGTTGACCGTACAATGAAGTCTCTGCGCTAACTCCCATGGAGATGTCTGGTGACTGGGTATTGGTGAAATCCATCACTGTAAGGGTATGATAGTCAAAGCCGAATCCTTTATCGGTATATCCAATTTCCTTTACTGTAGATCGGACAATTTGTTCGATGTCGATAGTTGCCTTGGTGGAGAGTTCTCCTCCTACCACGACCCTGTCCGTAGTTGCAAAGACTTCACAAGCAACTCTGCTCTGTGGATCCTGGGCAAGACAAGCATCCAAAATGGCATCGGAAATCTGGTCGCAGACCTTGTCCGGATGTCCCTCACTGACTGATTCTGAAGTGAAAATGTGTGAACCGTGTGTTAACATACTACACCCTTCCTTATGGAACTGCGGAAGGGGGAACTCAACTCGAATGGATTGATACGCTCCCCTTTTAGCAAGTTTCTTTATTGACGCCCGCAAGCCGGGAGGCTGACAAATCGACGTCACTACAGATAATACCAAGAACCACGGTTTTTTACAAGATAATATTGTGAACTCTGCATAAAAGTTACACTCAAGCATCTTAGCGGTCAGTTTCTACCAGCATCGAGGAAGTTCATGATTTCCTGGAAACTCTTGCCGCTCCTGATGAACGCTTCCATTATCTGACGGGCCTGATGCTCCTTCTTCTGCACCATGAGGCTTTCCAGATTGTCAGCTACGGCATCGTATTTCGCTTTCGCCTTCACCAGGTCTTCCCGGGCCTTGGCAATCTGTGCCTCAATTGAATCAATACTCTTCGTTCTTGCCATCTTCATCATCTCCTTCGTTGTCGGGTGAGTCCATCAGGGACCTTCCCTCGGCAAGCAGCCTGCCGATCTCGGTTGCCTTGAGCCTCACATACCCCTCATCCAGGCCGAAGGCCCCCAGGATTGTTTTCTGCCTCTTGGTCACCGCATGGTCCAGCCTGTAGGTCCCATTGTTCCTCCTGACCATCTCGATCTTCTCAAGTTCCCTGAGTGCCTCGGGAACCGTCATGTAGTTCGGTTTTGTCTCAAGCCTGAACAGCTCCTCCTTCAGGAGGGTGTAGATCCTGTTGCGTATGATGAGGGCCACGAACTCGATGAAGATCTTGGAAGAGAGGGCATTCTGGGACTGCACCCGCATGCTCCTGCCTCCCAGGAAGGTCTTGTCTGAGCTGAAGAGTTTCTCCGAGGCATCCCTTCTCTTGTACAGGATGAGCGCCTGCTCGGCACTCATCCTCTCGGAAGTGACGATGCAGAAGTAGCCGCACAGGGCCAGTTCAGCCTCAATGACCGATGCCTTCTCTTTTGCGTAAAGAAAC
>Ga0334898_1000139_pt1 | contig 140350 bp, 122 predicted proteins | sample GraSluR3_MG_10_FD_207228 | JGI IMG/M metagenome (GOLD analysis project Ga0334898, IMG submission 207228) | Sludge microbial communities from methane-producing bioreactor in Wageningen University, Netherlands - Granular Sludge_3_08-R3 | ecosystem: Engineered > Bioreactor > Anaerobic >... | reverse complement strand
AGACGGGGACATATCTCAGACTCAGTTTTTAAAAACTTGAAAAACGTACTGCCTTGTTCCGTCCAATATCAAACTTAATGGTACATTTGAACAAATTTAAAACCAATAATTTAAACATACAAGAAAACATCGTATACGATTAAATCACCAATAATGTCATAATCGATATTTACTGGCCCTACTGGATTATCAAACTCATCAATTTCAAGATGTTTGTTGCTTATGTTATCAATTCTGTAGTGATTTGTTATGTTTCCATTAATGACAATCTGTGAAATGGTTGAGGTAACTTTAATATCAGCTTTGCTAAAATTTGCACCACTATTAACATTGACGCCATTTATAGAACCGGTTCTTATCTTGTTATTATATATTATATTATGTGCTTCTCCGTTAATTAAAAGACCTTCTATGTATAATCTTTGATTATTCTCGTTAAAAATTTCTATACCATTATTACCTGCAACTGTTTCAATTGTTCCGGGGCCAGAAAAGTTAGAATAAGATAGAATACTTATAGTGCCATAATTATCGTAATTAATAGAATAAGGATCTATTACATACCCGTTTAATCCTCCGTCATAGTAAGCATTTATTCCGCCATATGTTTCAATATTACCTGATGAATCGATAGAGGCTTTTGCTATCAGGCCATCATTAATACCAGACTCATTACGTAAAGTTCCATTAATAACAATATCGCCAGTACCAGCATTCTGGATGAGAAGTTCACCTTTATAGGTTGGTATACCTGAATTAGAGATATTAACGTTAACTGTACCCAGAGGTACACCATCGGGCTGGCGGGTTCCGTTATAAAAAATATCTCCGGCAGGTGCAAATGTAAGGGTTATATCATTAAGAATAAGGTTTTTATTTGAGTTGTTGGTAATTGTAAGATCAGCCAGGCTGCCTTCTGTCTGTATAAAACCTGTTCCGAGAATATTAGAGGCATTAAGATTAATATCTCCGCTGCCACCACCAAGAATTAAATTTGGTATTTCAACATTTGATGCATCAACGATATAATCAGCAGTAATTGTTGTAGCGGCATCAATATTGCCAGAAAGATTAATTTCAATTGTATGGGTTCCAATTTCATTGCTGGTTGTTGAAAGCAGGTTTCCTGAGTTAAAATAAATATCTGCCGGGGTTGTAATTTCAAGGTCGCCATTTATGAAATAGTTTGTGTTATTTACAATATTAACATTTGCATTTGAGGTTATTATGATTTGACTGGCAGAAGGGGTTCTAAAGGTGTTAGACCCGCTCAGAAAAAGTTCATTATTTGAATTAACTAAGATATTTCCGTTACTATGAAACAATGAACTTATTAGACGAAGTTCATAACCGGCACCATTGTTGCTGTCAATTGATATAGTTCCACCAGAAATCAGTTCAGAAGAATCTATTAATATGCCCCCAGTGTTACTTGTCTGGTTAAGGGTGATATTTCCACCTGCATTGAGTGTTACATTCGGGTCTATTTGCAGTGCTTTGCTAGTAGTATCAGGGCCATTTGCTTTGAGAGTAATGTATCCATCAGCATCAATAGTGTATCCGGAGTTTACCAAAAGTGTATTATCGGCCTCTAAATCTATATTACCTGTCGATGTAATGTTACCATTGATGTTGACAAGACCTGATCCTGATATGCCGTTAATAGAACCGGCAGTAATTGCTGAATTAATTATTATATCATTATCTGCACGTAATATCAGATTTGAAGAAGTTGTTACAGCCTCATAAAACTGTATATGTTTGGTTTCAAAAGTGCCGCCATAGTTGCCGATCTGTATAGTGTCAGCAGTTATATTTGATAAATCAGCAGCAGAAATATAGCCTACGCTGGCTATATTAATATTGCCATCATTTTGTTTTCTCAGATAAGTTGTCGCTGCTCCTGAATTAACCGGTGAACTCAGAGACAGCGTATCGCAAAGGAAGTGTATTTCGCCAGCATCATAACCTCCGTCAGCAAAAGATAAAATATAAGAACCACTTTGTATAGTTAAATCTTGTGTATCAAAAGTAATAGAACCTGAATTACCCTGAGAGGGGTCTGTTAAGTGGTCACTACCAGAGATATTTCTGGATGAAATTGTGACGCCACTTTCGACTAGAATCCAGTCATCAGCCTGGAAAGTTAGATTAGCACCATCTGATGTCTCATCATTTGAAATAGTTAGATCTGGTGGATCAATCAAAGCAGATCCATTTATGCCATTAACTGCTTTGCCCAGAAAAGTTCCGCCATTTAATAATACATGTTTAGCAGCACTAAGTTCAGCAAAACCACCATCTCCTGATATATCGCCTCCTCTGAAGTCAATGATGGCTCCACTGTCAAATGAAGCAGTGTCATCAGCAAAGATATAGATGTCTCCACCGCTGGAATTTTCTCCCTGTCCCCTTGCTGCTATATAAGAATCTTTTTCAAGTGTTATGTCACCTTTTGCAGTTATGGTTATGTTTCCGGCGTTGTTGTTATCAATACCATTAACAGAAACCAGCCCGTTATTTAGTATGTCTTTTTGTGCCTTAATAATTATTTCACCCTGAGAGTTCTGAGTTATGGTTGAATTTTCATAGCCTCCTGTATTGACAATATCTTCTGTAGAAAGAATATGCTCTCTGGCTTCAGGGCCGGCCCTTATATTGCCGGTATTTACTACTGATCCGGTATCAAGTTTGACGTTTTCAATGGCGTAAATATTTCCCTGTACTTCTATAGAGGCTTCAGGGTTGATAGGTGCTGTTCCATTTAGAAGAGATTCAACAGAACCGGTATTCGGGTTGCCAGGAGAGGTAAAGAAACTGTTCATATATTCTTTTGTAGGGGTAATAGCAGTAAGGCTGCCAACGTTTACAGTGCCTTCCGGGCCTACTGTAACGCCATGAGGGTTTACCAGATAGACATTGCCTCCGACCTGATTGTTTTTTATTGAGTTCAGAGTGCCATTGATAACAGATTTTTCTGAATGAACCAGATTGATAAGGTTGTCAGCCTTATCAGGCAGATGAAGATTGACTTTTTGCCCGCTTTTGACATTAAATTTTTCAAAAGAGTTAAAAGCGTTTTTATTTTTGACTGTAGTTGTAGAAACATCAGTAACAGAGCCGCTTTTTGTTACAACCGTAGCAGTTTTACCATCCACAACAATTTGTTGTGCATATGCAGGTTCAAATAGAGACAATACTACCAGAAAGACCAGGTAGAGAAGGGTATATCTTTTATAGGCTATATTATTTTCTCCCATTGAGAGTTTGCCATTCCTGAGAAGAGTTCTTATTTTAAGTTATCGATCCTCTTATATATTTCTTTAACATATTTTAGCAAAAATTATTAGAGCAGAATCTACTATTTTATTTAAAATTTGATAATTTATTTGAGTTATCATCTGTTAAAAGAGCTATAGACAATTTTGAGGGTTCTTTTAATTTGTTCAATGATGGTTATTAATATAAAGAAAACTTAGAAAAACTTTCAGAGTTTTTGAAATTGGATAATATTTATAATTTTTGCACCAATGAAATAGAATTTTAAATATTACACATATCAATAATGTTATCAGCAGTGCTTTCAGGAGAATTGAGCTGGTCATTTTCTTTAAGTTTGCGGTATCTATCAACCTGTGGAAATTCTTCTTCTGAGGCCTGTCTAATTCTATCCTGCATGTGAGTATCCATAACACCCGGGTTGACATTATAAATCTTAACAGTGTCATCGTTTTCATAGTGGTCATCGGTGCAGTCAAAGAACATTTTGGCTCCTGCTTTTGTAGTGCAATAGATTTCCCAGCCTTCGATAGTTCTTTCTGCTGCCCCAGAGGATATATTTATAATGATAGTTTTAGTTTTTAGCTTATGGTGTATTTCAAGTATTTTGTTGCTTATTAATAATGGTGCTGTGAGGTTTACTGAGAGTGATTGAATGATGTCTTCTTCTTTCAGGGTGCCGGGTTTGCCGATTGGATCAACAATACCTGCGTTGCTGATGAATATAAGTTGAGTTGTATTTTCTGGTATTATCTCATCGAGTGTTTTTAGTGTATGCTTGAGGGTGTTGATATCTGTTAAATCCTGTGTTATGAGTTTAATGGAATTATTTTCTCTTGCTAGTTCAAGTTGATAGTCAAGAAATCTTCTTGATAAGCAAACCAGACAATAATATTTGCTGGTAAATATATCAAAAAAGGCTTTTCCGAGCCCACTTGAGGTACCTGTTATAACGATAGTTTTCAAAATAAATCTCCTTTTTTTGTTTTTATGCAAAATATTAATAAACCATAAAAACAACAATATTATAACCTTTTAATCTTTGATGTACCTCAAAAGCATTAACAGATCTACTTATTATAGAGAATTACAAAATACATTTTTATAGTATTTAATATAATCAGCTGCTTTTGAGATTGCTGATAGATGAAATATTTTAATTTTGTATTTAACAAAATATCCTGAAGCATTTATGCTTGAAAGACCTGAATTTAGAGATGCAGCATTATGATAATACTTGTTAAGAGAAAGAAAGAAGGATTCTATGATGAATAAAAAATTAAGACAGGAAGAATTTCAACCGGCAAGGTCTTTGTTTATGCCTGCCATGGAGAATGTTGACCAGTACGAAGACTATGATTATCTTTTTGGCTGTGACAGCGATGAAAAAAAAGAAGGAAAAGATTGTGACTGTGTTCAAACCGGTATTTAGATGATATCAAGATTGTTTCAGGCCAGTTATTTTCAGGTATGATTTTTGCCGGTAATAGCTGGCCTGTTTGTATTTTATAGGCAGTTGATATTTTATGACCGGCAAAGATACTTTTATTTGAAAGAATTTAAAGCCTGTATGCGTTTTAATTATTCTTTGATGTGTGGCCTGGTTTATACTTAGTGACATTCATCTTGAGAGGGATATATTTTTCAGGGTCACTAAAAGCCAGCACATAACGATCAAGTAAAGGTGCAACCATTTTAGCTGGTAAAGCAGTGAAATCAATGACAAAATCTGTTATGCCAGCGTTGATATACTTATCTTTCTCGGGGAGCATATCTTCTATAAAGCTGTTTACTAGATGGAATCTGCAAAAGCCATCCAGCACAACCGGTATCATCTCAGAGGTAGAAGGGTCTACTACTGCATAGTTATGTTTTTGACAGGGAGCCTTGCAGCTCAAGCGTGAAACTACTGCCAGGTTTGCGTTTAGAGGGCATAGCCCTGAAGTATCCAGTTTTGAAGGGCCAAGAACAACCATTGATTTTCTTATATCACCGAGAGATTCAGTCATTTTCTTTATATAATCATATTCAAGCATATTACTCAGGCTGATGCCGCTAACTTTGCCAGGGTTTTCAAAAAACCTGACAGTGCCTGAATTATAAATTTCTATACCGTATCCGGTTTCAATGTGCAGGTCTTTCACTTTATCTGTTTCGTTAACGAACTTCCATAGACCGGTATTATTGATAACAATGCCTTCTGGCACTGGTTCTTCAGTACAGAGGTTTCTAATATTATCTGATACGCTATCAAAATCTCTTTCAATGAGTATTTTGGGTGTTGTAAGATAAAAACTCAGGTTGTGATTTTTGCAAATCAACTTTACCCTGTTAATTATATCGTTGTATGGTTGTTTTGAAAGGTTTTTAGTATTAATGATATCACCATACTCAATAATATCAACAAAATTATTATTAGTATTTTGTATATAGCTTTCCAGTGCTTCTATTTGTTCGAGAGAGGTCATACGAAGTCTTAGTTTAGTTGATTTTTTATTGATTTTAGCCGGGTTAAGCTTAGCCAGTGGATGTCTGACTTTTTTGATATCCCAGTGAAAGAACTTAATGTTGCCTTTGAATTCAAAGTTATTGCCGCTGAAATCTTTAAATTTTCTGGTGAAATGATCGGTTCTATAAAGCTTTTGGGGTTTTGAATGATCTATAAGGTCTATTGCTTCTTCAATTTTAAGGTTATCTGCTCCTTTTTTTTCATTGATATCATTGATCAGGCTTTTAATCAGGCAAATCAGCCGTGTCAGTTTTTCAGGAGTTTCATAGTTTCCCTCGATTTTAAAGAGCTCTACTCCCCAGTTTAATGCCTGTTCAAAGAACCAGATGCCTTCGCTGATATTAATACATATATTTTCATTTGCCTGATTTTTAATCTGAATAACGTTTTTAAGATAAAGTTCTTCCGTAATAGTAATAATATCAGGGTTCCAAGGTTTAAAAATTTTGCATCCTTGAATATTGTGTATATGCAGTCCGCTATCAATATGAAGTTTGCAGGGCAGGTTAGCCGGTTCTTTCTTTTTGATTATATCCAGAACAGAGAAATCATTAACCATAATGCCGTCTATGGTTGATTCATATACATAACCTATTAAGTTATGAACCATTTTCAGGTGACTTTCAAGAATGTTTTCAGTAAAATACAGGTAAAAAGGTGAACCTAGCCCGTGGCAAATATCCATAAAGTCAGTCATCAGTCCTTTTTTAAAATGCCCGTATTGGATAAAATTCGTATAATCTGCATAAATAATATCTGCCCCGGCTTTATGAGCAGGTAAAATCAATTCTTCTTTTTCAACCGGTACGATGAGTCTGGGTATAGTCACGTCAGGGTTGAACCTTTTTTATTCTATTAATGATTTAGTCTTTTAGAAGATATCAGTATAGTTCAATTTTAGTTATTTGTGAAGAGAATCAACCGGTAAACCAGTCAGAGTAATTTTGCAGGAATTATTTCATTTTTGATGCTGGTTTGAGCTTTCAGATTGTTCTTTTTTCAGGCCGAGAAACTCTGTGAGAATTTGTGCAGCTTTTTTAATTCTACTGCTATTAAGTGCATAGTGGTTCATAAGTGGTATTTCTTTATCTGATGCCAGTTTGAGAATTATACGGTATTGTTTAATAGATTTGCTGCCTTTAAACAGGTGGCAGACTTCAATTTCTATATCCTTGACGGTGCTTAATTCAAAGTATCTGGTTTTTTCGCCCAGAATATTTTTTCTGATAAGGGTTATTTTGCCATTTTTTTTATCAAAAATGCAATAAACAAAATCAATGAGTGTTGAGAATGAAAACGCAATAACAATAAATATAATCAGGTATATGATATTCAGTGTTGTATTATTTTGTTTGATTGTCAGCTCTTTTTTATATTCATTTTTAATGAAGATATTTATCCTGTCGCTGATATTGCCGGGAGATTTGTTTTTAAAGTCATAAATACGTTTAAAGCCAGTAGTTGTAGAAAGCAATATATATGATTCATACTCTTCATCCTGTATGCTTTTTGTTACGGGTATTGCAATAATGAGCTCTTTAGCAGGTATTTTAAAGGTTTCAATAGTGGAGGTGAAACTCTTTTTAGTAAGTTTACAGAATCCTTGTTCTGGTGTAAGTCTTTTGCAGGTAAAGCATATTTCATTAGGGCTGCTCAGAAATATAAAAAGAATTACAAAAACAAATATACCCAGTAAAATAAATGTAATAACGGGTTTTCTTTCCAGGATTAGTTTATTATCTGTATGATGTTTTACTTTCACTGTAAATTTCCGGTTAAGCTCAAATCAATTGATGCCCATTAACATAAGAAAAAACTACCACAATTATTAATAAATTGAAATATAATAAACGTTTTAAGTAAACTGCTTCTTGAAATTGTTGACCAACATATACATGCATAAACTTTAAATTTCTAAGTAATTTAGAGGCCCTATAGGTTCTTTTGTCTATAAATATAGAGAAAAATCTCTATGTCAGTTCAGGATAGGGAGTGTATTCTTTAATAAAAGTCATAAAAAGATTATTGCATTGATTAATGATAAGGATAACAATATCGGGGCAATTTTATGATAGTCACAAAGATAAAACCCAGCAACCTTACAACTCCTCCGGGTATAGGAAAGGATGATACCAGCAGCCGTCAGGTAGCAGAACAGGTTTCAGAGCAGCAGGAAAACAACCCAAGTGGCATTACTCAAATCGAAACAGGGCCTGGAGATACTCTTGAAAGCGTTGCAAAGGGCCATCTAAAAGGTTCAGGGCAGAAAGTTGACCTTGGCAATCTTCTTCATGCACAGCAAAATATCCTTTCAAAGAATTTTGACAAAATACAGGAAAACATGGATGCTAACGGTTCAAAAAATCCACAGGATTTCAGGACCTTTAAAGGCCGAGAACTTCCCCAGGGCATAAAGCTTGATCTGGAAACCAGTCATACACAGAACAGTATTACACCAGCAAACCCGATGGAACGCAGTCAGCCTTCAAATACCTGCGGCCAAAATGATGATGCCAGTGATGATACAGCTAAAACTGATCCCATAAACCAGCAAAATAAATCAGATAACAACAATAAATATGCCGGTGCAGGATCCATATCAAATACGCAATATGCTCTTGAAATGCAGGATATTGGCCTGTCAGAGGAAGTAAAGGAAGGTATGGCAAAGTTTTTAGCTCCATCTAAATGGAAGTGGGGCTAAGAATCTTTTTTTGAGCGCATACCGTGTGTTTTCTGGTCTTGTTTTAGAATGCTTTTTTTCTGTTCATGTTTTTCAGTTTGAACTGATTTGATATCTAAAACGCAGTCTCTGCAAAGAAAGTTAACAGTAGAAACATTTGTTTCTTTGCCGCACATCTCACATTTAGCCCTGAGAGATTTAACAGAATTGACTTTGCCGCTTAAAATAAGCTTTCTCACAACATCAGGTTCGATATCAGTGTTAGATGCTATTTCTTCAATAGAAGTGCTGGAATTTTTAAAGGCATACCGGTCAATTTTGCGAATGGCATCATTTCTAATATTGATGCAGGAAGGGCAGATATCCCCGAGAGTTTTGTTAAACAATTTACCACAATCTTTACAGTTTACTAACACAGCTTTTACCTCCTCACCATTTTTTCTTAAAGTTTTTCAGGTCAGATTTTGAATACAGGTCAGTATCTTCAAGCTCACGCTTGTTTTTAAGGGGTTGTGCATTCTGTAAAGATGTTTTGCAGTTTTCACAGATAATATTTCTTGTTTTTAAGTGTGTTTCATTGTTACAGACATCACAGCGGGCAATTACTTTGCTGAAAGCTCGCAGTCGGCCTTCTATAAGGTATTTTCTGAATGTTTTTTCATCAACCTCAGTGTCTTTTTCAATAGATTCGAGGCGGGGTTCATCTCTGAGATTGATCCATTCACGAATTTTTTCGAGATCAATTTCACGTTTCGTAAGACAGTCACGACAAAGGTTTTCGTTACTTTTGACAAAAAGTTTTCCGCATTCAATGCAATTTGATAATCCCATAATACCACCTGCTTAATTTTTTTGGTTACCTCTATTATATTATTGAATAATATTGGTAATAAAGAAATAGTTTTTAGAAATAATACATATGTATTATTTATTGGGTTCAGCTACTAAGTCTTGATGTGGAGTATTTACAGGTTCTAGCCAGCAAACCTGGTTTCTGCCATTGTTTTTAGCTTTATATAGCCCCTTATCAGCCATTTCTATCAGGTTTTGTGCAGAATCAGAATGCTCGGGATAGTTTGCTAGGCCTATACTGACAGTAATATTTTTGTGTGTTTTGTCTCCGTAGATGAAAACAAGTTCGTCAATGCTTTTAAGAAGTTTATTGGCAACCATTTTGCCATTTTCAAAATTAGCGTTATAGAGTATAATAGACATTTCTTCTCCGCCATAGCGTGCAACAAGGTCAGATGTTCTCACATTCTTTTTCAGGGTTCCTGCAACTTGCTTTAGTATGGCATCTCCGGCTCTGTGACCAAATGTATCATTGAATTTTTTGAAATAATCTATATCTATCATCAGCAGAGCCATATTTTCTTTATGTCTTATGGCTTTTAATAGGTCTCTATCCAGTGTTTCCTGGAAGTATTTGTGGTTGTAAAGACCTGTAAGGCCGTCTTTAATGGCAAGCTGGAAAGCATCTTCGTATGCTTTAGAAAGTATATTGTATTTTACGAGGAATGTTGTAATGAAAACCACTGTAATAAAGCCAAGAGGATATACTACCTCAATCCAGAGATTAAACAGACTAAAGATATACTTTGCTGCTAATAAATAAAAAATAATAATACCAGCAAATGACACGACAACAGTCAGGCCATTTTTAAGTCTGAGAACGAATAAACTGACCAGTATACCTGCAAAGAGTGCTATAATGAAGTTTATTGAAGGGTTAACAGGTTGTATGTAGTTTTTAACATTGAGAAAATTATCCAGCATATTAGCCTGTAGTTCAACGCCACTGACAGCTTTTGACAGAGGAAATGTAAGAACATTGCTTCCGGCGTGTGTTTCTCCTATCAAAATAATCTTATTTTTAAGCCTGTCAGGAGTTATTATCGGTTTTTCACCTTTTTCAACCAGTATATCAGATTTTACAATATCAGACATCTTATAATGCTGGTATGTACCTGTCGGGCCAAACCATTTAATAAGAAATTCACCTTCATTATTAAGTGGAATAATTTTATCTCCTAACAAAAGGTGTCCATCATTATTAAATTTAAGTATAGTATCATCTTCTCCCATTACGGCACGTGCAACAGCAAGCGCAAGAGAAGGGTAAAAGTTCTTATTATAGTAAAAAACAGGTGTAAGGTTTCTTAAGACACCGTCATTACTAACCCTTACATTAACTGCTCCTATACCCCGGCAGTTTTTAAGTACCTGAAAATAGATCGGCCCAAACGTATTATAGCTCAGCAGGTTATGATAAGGGAATGTTGAAAACAGATCTTCGTTTATAATTTCAAGTTTAAAGTTTTTTAATGCGTTTTTAAGCTGCTCGCTGTTTTGATTCATCAGGTTTGATTTGAGTATTTCAAGAATACTGAGGCTTATTTTGGGGTTTTTTGTAATTCGTCTTTTGTCTTTTTTCTTGAGTTCTTCAATAAGAATATAGTCTGAATTGCTGAAAGCAACCGGGAAAAAGACATTGCCAGCATTTTTTATTGATTCGATAAAGTTTAAAGAACTTTCTTCAAGTCTGGCCCCTTCAAATTTTGAGTTAAAGACAATATATTCTGCGCCACTATCAGCAAGATAATTAATAACTCTTGCTGTTGTATCATCAGGTAAAATAGTGTTTGAGAGCTTTAAATCAGGGTCAGATTCAGCTCTCTGCTTGCTTATATCATCAAATACTACCAGAACAATTCTATCATCGTGTTTTTCAGGGGTCTGAGTTTCAACATATCGCCAGTCAAGTGTTTTTAATTCAAAGCTATTTATAATATTATCAATAGCAAGAAGTCTGATAATACCTGTTAATAAAACAAGCGCTATCAGGCATATTATTGCTACAGTGCTTTTCGGGTATTTAGCTGACAGGACTTTTAAGTATTGAAGATACATATTTTTCTTTCTAAGATTGATTGGTTAATTTAGTATAATATAATTTCTATTTTAATTTACCAGAAAAAAGTTCAGGAAGAAATCTTTCAAAGATATTACAACTATTAAAAGGTAAACCTGCATAATATTTTTCTATTCATTTAATAATAGGAACCTCTGATTAATTAAGAAATTACTGATTCCAGCAAAAATAGGGAGGGGGTTAAAAAAACCGCTGTGCGGTTTTTTTAACCCCCGACACTAATTTCTTGAATCTGTGAACTTTTAAATTATTCAGAGATCTCAATAATGTATTCTGAGCTATAATATCAGATATTTAGTGTGATAAGGTATTTTTGTTATGAATAAACAGTTAAAAATAGTCTATGAGCCGATTGGTATAATCCATACACTCCACAAAGAACAGGAAAAAACGCCTATTCAACCAGCTTATGCTTCTGGCATAAAGGGTATTGTTGAATTATATACTGAATATCTTGATGGGTTAAAAGATTTAAATAAATTCTCACATATTATACTGCTGTATCACTTTCACCAGGCTAAAAAAGTAAAATTGCATGTTAAGCCTTATTTAGAAGATGTAGAACGGGGTATTTTCTCTACAAGGGCTCCATTTAGACCTAACCAGCTGGGGCTTAGCATTGTTAAACTGGACTATATCGAAAATAATATGATTCATGTTGAAAATATAGACATACTTGACGGTACTCCTTTGCTTGATATCAAGCCTTATATATTCAGGTTTGACAGAATAGAAGAAGTAAAATCAGGCTGGCAGGATAACATTTCAGAAGACATAGCACGTAAAAGAGGCAAAAGAGGTTATGAAGGATAGCTAAACTGATCAGCCAGTGAGTCAATCAGCTAGCACAACAAATAAATTAATCATTTATATGTAGTATAGTAATGATTTGAAATTGCTATATTAAGATTGGTGCATAGCTTAAAAATTTTTGAAAATCGAAAACAAAAAATTTATTGTTACATTTATGCATTAGTCTTTATATTTTTAATACTACTTTTTTGACACTCTCTTTAAAGCTTCTTGTACCGCATCCATGGCTTATGAGCTGCTTCATTCTTTCTTTATCAATTATTTGCATGCCTGATAAGGCTGTAACACTTTTTTTAGCAAATATCCCGGGAAGTAATGGTGTAGATGGGCCAAGTATAACTACTTCACGACAGTTATCTGTAAGTTCAAGGCAGGCATCAATAGAATTATCAATTATACTCGTAGCTGTAATAATTGCAACATTGCAGTCAGGCATTATATCTGAGAGCTGATCAGCAGTCAGGCAATTATCTTTTTTTTCTTTTTCAACAATAACAAGCTTTTTCGCTTTCTGTTGCAATACAGTTACAAGCGGGGCAAAGTAGCCTGCCATTACTACAAAGTCATCAGGCTTGATGGTAATAACATCCAGGATATCACCTTCTGAGAGGTTATCTATATCATAGTTAGCAAGAGCATTAGCTGTTGCGAGGCCTATGCTTGAAGCATAGAGGTTATTGCTTCCAAGTAGTTCAATTGATTTGTCTGCTGATTTGCCTATCAATATGCCTATCTGGTTTGAGCTGCAACATGTTTTTCCTGATAAAAACTTGGGAGTATATGCTACACCTGCATTGTTGCTGTTTAATTCTATATAAGTATATGCCAGGCCAATACGAAGATCTGTAATGACCTGATTACGGGCTTTTTCAAGAAGCAGGTCTTTGATATTCTTGCTGATCATGATTTTTGCCCCTGTTATGTTATACCAGGGTTTATCATACACCTGAGAAAAGATTTCATCAAGTTTAAGTTAGCATTATTTTGTGTTTTTAGTCATCAACCTTTTTGCCGAGTTTTCTGACCATTTTTTCGGCGTGTTTGCGGCGTTTAACAAGGTCTTTATCTACTTCATCGAGGTTGATGTTGTCTGTTAGTTTAAGGAAGTTTTCATAGTTGCTAACGGCCTGTGCAAACATATCTTCTTTAGAGAAAACTTCTCCTGCCCAGTAATAGGGCTTTTCAAAAACAGGGTCAATATTCTGGGCTTTAACGAACTGATCGATGGCAGATTTTCGCTGGCCTTTTTTGAATAGATCCCAGCCAAGCCGGTAGTTTTCTTCAGCTTCACTGCGTTTATTTTTGATTTTTTCTATTCCACGCTGTGCCTGAACATTTTGAGAGTTTTCTGTCAGGACTGATCTAAAAAGTTCTTCAGCTATATCATAGTTTTTATACTCTATAAGGGTTTCAGCGACAAGAAGCTTGTCATTTGTTTCTGTCAGTTGATTAGAGACACCTCTAAAGATATTGCTGGCTTTTTTAAAATCTTTCAGTTTAAAGAGTGCGTAGCCCTGATCAAGAGACTGCGGAATGGTTGATGGAACCATACTGGCCATTTGCAGAAGTTCCTGTTCGGAAGGTTCAGGTTTATTTGAAAGCTTTTCAATTCTAAACATAGCGTAATGCAGCTCAAGGTCTTCAGGATCATTAGCAATGGCCTTTTTTACAAGCTTTTCTGCTTCTAAAAGCCGTGAAGGAGAAGCAACAATACCTGAAGATACATCTTCTTGAACTTTCTTAAAGTATGCTTTTGAAAGTCCACGTTCAGCAAGGGGGTTACCGGGGTCATCAATGAGTGTTTTTTTATAATATTCTATAGCCTGATCAGTTTTTCCTGTATCCAGAGACATTTCAGCAATTTTAAGTTTGGCTTCAGAAAAGTCAGGGTTATTTTTTAAGGCGCTTTTAAGTTCTGCAATAGCAAGTTCAAGGTCGTTACGGTCTTCATAAATACTGGAAAGCAATAGATATGGCAGTGTATCTTCAGGCTTAATAGAGATAGCCTTTTTAAACTCTTCGATAGCGGCAGTTTCGTTGCCCTGATGTTTATAGGCTACCCCTAGTTTTTCATGAACCGGTGCTGAGTTTGGATGCAGGTAAAGGGAAGTTTGAAGTGATTCAATAGCCTGAGAATATTTGCCTTCTGCAACCAGTGCTTCGCCAAGATGGTAGTGTGCAGAAGAATTTTTAGAGTCAATACTGAGTGCTTTGTTATAATAGTCAATAGCTGATTGCACATCGCCTTTTTCATAAACAATAGTGCCCAGTCTGTAGTTAGCATCAGCGTTCATAGGGTTGTGCATAAGTGATTCTCTGTATAGCTTTTCAGCTTCGTCGAAGCGTCCCTGATGTTGATATATCATACCCAGGTTTGCGATGGCCTCATCATTTTGGGGGTTTGAGGCAATGGCTTTTTTAAATTCTTCTGAAGCCTGTCTGTATATTTTGCCAATTTCAGAGCGTATATCCATGTTTGATGAAGTTGTCATACGGTAATAGGTAAGCCCCAGCCCGTTATGAGCATCTGAATTTCCTGGATCCTGTGAAAGTACCCGTTCAAATTCTCTTTTTGCTGCTTTAATTTTGAATAATCTACTATATATATTCGCTCTGCCAACTCTGGCTGGTATGTTTTCAGGGGCTTTTTCGAGTTCCTGATTGTAAATTTCAAGTGCTCCATCTACATTGCCTTCTTGCAGAAGTTTTTGTGCTTTTGAAAGATTGACATTCTGGCTGATGTTTATCTCATAATAGCCGGGTTCTTGTTTTTGGGCTGGTGCTGCCGGGGTAATTATTCCGGTAATTATTAATGAAAGCATAAAAACCATTAATTTTTTTTGTATCATTGCTATTTCTCTCTTTTTTTGTAACTAACCTTGTTCAACATACATGATAATAACTCAATCATTTTGTTCCTTAAAGCAGGATTATTTTTTTATTAAAAACGGGATGTTGTTTTGTTTGATTTTTCTAAAAGTTTTTAAAATGCGTTTACTATATATTCTCAAAAGTTACTTTAATTATGAATATTAACTTTTTAAAACTTTGAAAGCTCAAAATTTCTTTTTAATCAGGGTTTTAAAACATCTAAAATGTCTGATAATAAGGTTTTTTAAAATCAAAAAACGAAAAAAAAATATTTTAGAAAAACTTTACAATTGGAATTTCTTATTGTCTCTTTTTTTTCACCTCATTTAAAAAATTTATATTTTAATTTTCATCCATTACAAACCCATAAACTAAATTATATTTTTTATTTCTAATTATAAATTTTTCGTTATTTTCAAAATGAGAGATTGTTCACTTTATAACAGGTTAATTAAAGCTCTATTTGTATAAAATCAAAATTTAAAAATTTCTTTTTCAGGCCACACTAGATATAGTGTTAAAATCAAAAAAAACTTATCCATTTGGATTATTGAAAAAAGAGTTTAATGTATATATAATGAACAAGCTGATAAAATCTGTAAAACCTCTGAAATTCTCTGACTACGCAAATATTAGTACTATACATATAGATGTACTACACAAAAACTCTGAGTAAATTATATAGTATTCAATTCTTAATTCATTCTTCTTGTTCATTCACATTCTTTTCTTTAACACACTATATTTAGTGTTATCAACAGACAAAACGAAGTTCCAAATCCTAAAAACGCTTCTTTAAAGAAAAAACACTAAATGTAAGGGCAAAAAACAGCTTAAGCTGTTTTTTGCTTTTTTATGTGTATAGAAATGAAGCAATTTGATTAATGTAAAATCTATAATCAAATTATTTGAAATATATAGCATCCACGATTAATTACATTATTGCTCTTGATAAAACACTGTTGCCTTCTATATAAACATGAGATGGTTTGTTGTAGTTGATCCAGTTTTCTGGTGTTTCTATAGGGTCAAAAACGATAAAGTTAGCAAGTTTATTCTTTTCAAGACTGCCGATTTTGTGATCGAGCCTGAGTGCTTTTGCAGGGTAAAGAGTGACCATCTTTGTTAACTCTTCATAAGGTATCTGGCTTTTAGAGTTATAAAACCTGATTTCTTCCAGCATATTAAGGTTGCCTGCACTCATGGTGCTATCAGTACCTATCAGAGCCTTGATTTTAAGGCTTCTTAAAAGGTCATATTCAAGCAGTTTATTGTGTAAATACATATTGCTGCGTGGACAGATACATATATTAACGTTTTTATCTTCGAGCAGTTCAAGGTCTCTTGTAGATGCATAACACAGGTGTATTGCTATCAGGTTTGGAGGTAATAGCTGTAGCATTGAAAGATACTCTACAGGTGACAAAGAGGTTACTTGCGGGCTTATTTTCGGCCAGCCAAGCATTTTGTGAAGTTCATCAATTTCAGAAGTGCCAAATTCAAACCATTTTTTCTCTTCAATAGATTCAGAAATGTGGCTGTGAATCAGCATACCGTTTTCAAGGGTATAATTGATAATTTTATCCCACAGGCTGGGGTCACAATTATAGGTTGAATGTGGCGAGATAGAAAGCCTTATTTTATCTGAGATCTTATTTTGTATATAATTAACCTTATCTTTAAGCCTGTTGAAGACTTCTTGAGAAGATTTTTCATCATAAGAAAAAGCTTCAAGTGCGACATCAGCCATCAGGGGTGATTCACTCAAAACAAAAGGAGATACCCCCCAGCGTGAGATGTCTGCAACTGTCGTAACACCTGAATCCAGGCATTGTTTGATGCCGTGTTTGACGCTTTCCATAATTTTATTTTGATTTCTATTCCAGCTTTCAGTCTTTTCAATTGACTGCCAGAGGAAATCTACCATTGACTTGTTGGATACTTTTCCTACAAGAGAATATTCCAGGTGTGTATGAGCATTAATAAGCCCCGGTATGATCATACCTTCTGGATATTCAATAATTTCCACCCCTTCAATGTCACTATCTGAAAACTCATAGGCCGGTGCAACCTTGAGAATTGTACCGTTTTCTATAAGTATTGCCCCTTCGTTTATTACAGGTTTTGAGACAGGATAGACATATTTTGACTTGAATAATTTTTTAACCACTTGCAAAACCCTTCTATATTGTCATTAGATCAACAGGAAACATTTCATTAATGGTGCAGGTGTCATAACCTATTGTATTTGAAAAATAGATAACCTGATCAAATTTTCCCCGGGATGAGTCGATAAAAATTTTTCCTCTGGCTTTAACCTTTTTAGGTCGTGTCAGGTCTATTCCATTATATCTGTTCATTGCTGATTGAATACCCTCTTTAAGAAAACACTCAAGACCTTCTACAGCTAAGTTTATAGTATCAGAAACGAGCTTTTGCTGGTCAGGTAAAAAAGGTTTTAATACAAAATTTTTTCTTTCAGGCCCTGAAGGGCCAGGGCCTATACCAACTCTGAGACGACTGAAGCCCTGATTGCCGCCAGACTGATCAATAATAGATTGAATACCTTTGTGCCCGCCAGCACTGCCATCAGGCCTGAAGCGCATTTTGCCTAAATTAAAATCTATATCATCGTATACTACAATTAAATCGGCAAGTTCTATTTTATACCAGTTAAGAATTTTTAAGACAGAAAAACCAGAAAGATTCATAAAAGTTAACGGTTCGACGATTATAGTATCGACGCCTTTTATGACCCCCTTACCCACGATGGCTTTGAATTGCGGCATCATTTTTCCGGGTATATTATGTTTTTCTGCCAGTTTAGATACCACCATAAAGCCTATATTATGCCTGGTGCCTTCATATTCTTTGCCCGGGTTACCCAGACCGGCGATGAGTTTCATTATAGCCCCTTTATCAGTTATTGTTTTATAGAGAATACAATTTCATATAATTTAACACAGTTTACTTCATAGCCTTAATTCAGAGATTATGTTACATTTATATTAATACTTAAATTTGTAGAGTAAATAGTTAGACCTATTCACGTGAAATAACCTTATAATCAGTCATAAAAAAAAGGAAAGGTTGGACACTATGGTAAATACCACAGGTTCAGCCTTTTTGCATTCAAAAAGCTACCTGACAAAACAAAATACAACAATGAACAATGAAAAATTAAATATAAAATTATCTGTAAAAAAGTCGGTTCTATATTAAAGGAGGAGTTTAATAGTGAACGTAGGAACAACTACAACTACTGATAGCAGCAAGCGATTAATTGAGTTTTTGGAGAGCAACAGGCTGCATAAAAAAGATTTTGCTGAAATGATTGGGGTAACTTTATCCTACGTATATAGTTTGATTGATAGCAAAGTCGCTTTTTCAAAACGTATAACAACTTTAGAGAGAATTGCTGTCGTGATGGGCATGAGTCCGGATGAATTTCCTGAGTATAAAAGTCCTGAAGAGCCCAAGTTAATTGATCCGGGCGTACAATATTTAAAAATTCAGCAAAAGAAACTTGGTCTTTCTAATGTTCAGCTCTTAAAGCGGTTTCCTCGTAATAGGAGGGTTGATATTGTTGACCTGTGGAGAGGTGCATTGCCATTGCCACTTGACTGGAACTATCTTTCAAGTATTTTGCAGGTTCTTCAGGTTTCGCCTAAAGATTTTTATCCATACTGGCAGACAAGAATGCAGCAATATCTGATTTCTGGTGGCATTGATCCTGTTTCTAATGCAGGGTTCCTGAATTCTATTTTTAATTCTTCTAGAGAATACCTCAAGATATAAAATATTATCAGTAATCAGTGGCAAAAAAGCCAGCAATCGTTAATATCAGGGGATAATTTATTAGCAATTACCCGGAGTGTCTTAAACGTAAAAAAGCCGCAGATAAACTGCGGCTTTTTGAATTTTATTTTACATCTCGTTAGAGAACTTTACCTAGGTCATAGTTTTGAGTCCAGTAGTCGTTACCTGGTAATTTTTCACCGTTCATAGCTTTTTGCATAGCTTCGCCAACGATACCGCCAAGGTTACCAAATTTGCCTTCAGGGTCAACATCGATATAGTTGCCGTTGCATCTGATATCAATGTGGGCATCGCCTTCTTTTGAGTGAACTCTGTAGCCGTCTTTGGTTTTTTCCAGCTGTGAACCATCTTGCATTTGAACCTTTTCACCTTGTTTAAGGTTCATATCCTGACCGTTCATATTGAGTTTGCCATCTTTGGTGATTTTAGCCTGGTCGTTTACTGAAACTTCACCGATGATTTGAGGGGCATTGGGGTTATTTTTCCACTCATCGTAACGACCTTTAACACTTATGCCGTCACCCTCAAAAATGTTGTAGGTGTTGCCGTTAACGCCTTTGTGGTCGAATTTTACGCCTTCACCTTTGTCAATTTTGCCATCACCGTTTTTGTCAAAATTGATTTCATAGTGAGGGTCTCCCCAGACGCCTTTGCCGTCTTTGCCGATTTCAATCTGTTGTCCTGAACCAGTGTTATTACCGGCCATAGCCCAGGCACCAGCGAAAGCGAAGGAACCATTAGCGCCAGCAGCAGCAAAAGCACTTGCACCATTATTATTTGCACCGGCAGCAGCGAAAGCATTAGCATTGCCAGCAGGGTTGTTAGCATATTGTGCGGCAGGCTGGAACGGGCTGTTTGTACCAGCACCAGCAGCAGCAAAGGCATTTGCACCATTGCCGTTAGCAGAAGCAGCTGCGGTAGCCTGTGCGCCACCCTGATTGTTACCCATAGCATTTTGCATTTGTTGAGGGTTCATACCCATCATTTGCATAATCATTTGCATGATGCCCATCATCATTTGCATCATCATTTGCATCATTTGCATCATAGGGTTTTGTTGTTGCTGTTGCTGTGGTTGTTGTTGTTTAAGATGACTGCCATTAAGAATGCCATCATCTTTTAAGTCAGCACCAATGTTTTGCAGGTGTTGACCTAATGCTTGATTTTGTTGTATTGGATTCTGGGCCATTTGCTGTGGCTGTTGTTGTTGCATCATTGGAGGTGGCATCATTGGTGGTTGCATTGGAGGCTGCATAGCCTGTTGTGGTTGACCGCCACCCATTAAGTTTTGAAGTATTGAGCCGTTCAAGGCACCATCATCAATTAAGTCCAGTCCGGCAAACAGAAGGCCAATACCCATCATTTGACCGAGCGGGTTTTGTTGCTGTTGTGCCTGAGGAATGAACCCATTGGATGAAGCAGATGCAGAAGCACCGGCCATAGCCCAAGAATTTTGACTGAGTTGAAAATTTAAAATACTTGTCATATCTCCCAATTCCTCCTATATCTCTCTTTTGATTTCTCGATGACCTAAATAAAAAATATTGAGTACTAAGATCCCCTATGAATATAAAAACAACCATTTCTTTGTGATTGTCTGAGAGTGATTATTGATTGGTCAAAATGTAAAGCAAGGTATCGCTAAATAACCTCTTTTGCTATAAGTGGTATATACATGATATATACATTCGAAGCAAATTAGCTGGTTTTATTGTTACAAAAGTTCAATGTTACATTTCTTAACACTTGTGTCTTTCGAAATAGTGAGATTGTTTTGCCTGTGAATTGATTGTTTAATTTGAGGTTTTTGTTGTATATCGACAGTAATAAATATTTTTTGATTTAAAACTGTATCAGATTTCTGGTTATCTTTAATTTTCTAAATATCATATTAAGATGTATTTATATATTAAAGACTGATGCATAATCACAATGCAAGATTTTCATGTTGCCAAAAAGATTTTTCTGGTTTCGATTTGCAAAATATATAAATTTAAGATATGGGCACACCTAATCAATAACAAAGTGGAATACACTAAAATAAAAAAAGATCTCTATTTAAGAGATCTATAACAAAAGTTTGTGGGTCTTTTTTTCTTCAGTGTTTTTTTAACTAAGGGGTAGGGCAATAATATTCCCTTCTGGTGCTTTCTGGTTTATCTTGTGGTTAAGATAGAGGTCAATTTAAGCCTCTGATAGCATAAAACTATGATTTTTATTTTCTCTTTTTGGCAAGCTAATAATGCAATCTCTAATCGCTAGATAGCTGGTATCTTTTGTGCTCTCCTGTTTTTCTTTAACCTTTTATAATATGCTTTTTATTCCTCTTGATTAATTTAAAAATGGAGGTCAAAAAAAATTGCTAATAACTTAGTGTGGTATTTACAATATTTTATATTGTCTATTCTACACTAAATAGATGTAGTGAGGGTTTCAAGCTTTTTGCTGACTAAAAAGTTTTTTTATTTTTTGTTTACAATTCATAAAATTATTAACTAAGATACTTTATTATCTGGGGCTAACCGGAAATACTTTACCCCGTAATTTTTGCAAACGTGCATAAAATAAGGGTATATCAGGTAGTTTTTCAGTCTGACTTATAAATACACCAGTAAAGACAACTAATGATGCCAGTATAGTTATTATTGTTATCTGTTCTTTTAGTATTAAAAACCCGAAAAACATTGCAAATACAGGTATCAGGTTTACATAGACAGAAGCCTGGCTGGCCGGTATTTTGCTGATACCGTAATTATAAAAGCCATATGCCAGCATATTACAGAACAGGCCCAGATAAATTATTGCCAGAAGAGGTGCCATGGCAAATTCTATATGATATGTTTGAGGGTGCAGCATAACTACTGGTATAAACAGAACACTGCTAATTAAAATTTGTGTAGCAGTGATAAAAAACCATGAATAACGACGGCAAAGACTTTTTACGGCAATAATTCCAATAGCTGCACTGAGCATTGTCAATATTTCAAGTAAGTTACCAAGCAGTGGGTCAGGGGCATGTTCAGTAATCTGTGCTGATAATGTTAGCCAGACCACGCCAGCTATAGCAATAAAAAGCCCGCTGAGTTTTTGAAAATTCAGTCTTTCTTTGAGAAAAAAGAAGGCTCCGGTGGCTACCATCAAAGGTAAAACAGCATTAATGATACCGGCCTGAGAGGCAGAAGTAAATCTCAGTGCGTTACCTTCAAGAATAAAGCATAAAAAGGGCTCAAAAAAGCCAATAAAAAAGAATAATTTCCAGTCTTTTTTTAAGACAGTAGTTTTTTTAAGCAGGTTTAAAAAGAAAATCAGTGCAAATGAACCTACTGCTAGCCTGCCAAAAGCTATAACATAAGGGCTGTATGATTCCAGCGCTATTTTTGTAGCAACAAATGAACTGCCAAAAGCAATTGCCGAAATTAACAGCAAAAAGTTGGCCTTTATTAGAGTTTTTTTATCTATTGCAGTCATACAGCACTGTTTTAAAGACTAATGCATAACTATAACAATCAATTTCCTGTTTTCGATTTTCAAAAATATTAAAAGTAAAGATATGGGTTGAACGAACAGGCGCAGCCTGAGAGTGAGACCCCATGCCTTCCTTTAGGGTGGGCGGGATCTGGGTTTTGAAAATCGAAAATTTTTAAGTTATGCAAGGATCTTTTTTAATATATTATTTTCTGATAATTAAACGATAATTACAAAAAGTCAATTAATACAAAGATGTTTTTTAAAAATTCCAAAACAGATGCATAGCTTTAAGATATTTTTTGTATTGTAAAAAATAGTTTAATATTAAAATAAATTGTATACTGAAATTGTAAAGTTATATATAATAAAAGTTTAGACAGCAAAGCTACAGGAGTTTAAATGTTAGTTGAAGATAACATGCCCGTTTATCCAATAGGTGTTGCAGCTAAAATACTTGACGTTCACCCCAGAACTTTAAGAATTTATGAGGATGAAGGTCTTGTAAAAGTCTCCAGGCAAAGTGGAAAGAGGCTTTATTCTAATAATGATATTAAATGGATAAGGTGTTTGAGACACCTGATTCATAGCGACGGCATAAGTATACCTGCGTTAAAAATGCTTCTTGATATGATACCCTGCTGGAAAATAAGAGACTGCCCTGAAGAAATACACACAAAATGTGAAGCTTACGTCGATAACACAAAATGCTGCTGGGAACTTGCTGATATTGTCTGTGCAAAATCCGGTAAAAACTGTAAAACATGTGAAGTCTACCAGAAAAAACAACCAGCTAAAAAATAATTGTTATTTCTCTGTTCTTTATTTAAGCCTGATAGCAGGGCTAATAGTCTCATTAATCAACTCTAAAACATCTTTGCTATCAGGTACATCATTTTTGAGCCCTGATTTAATCTCTTTTGACAAGGGAGAAAGCTTCATTAACAAACTTAAAGAAGCCTTTTCATAAGCATTATGATTTGTTTTTTCTGTATAATCTTTTGTGCTGTCTGCGGGTGGTATCTGCCGGGCAATGGCAATATTTCCTGCGGCAAGGTTTAGCACTATAAAAACTATCAACATTATTCTCTTCATCGTATTTTTATAAAACCTCACAATCAAAAAAGTTGCTAATGCTATTTTAGTTTCTATCAATAAACGTCATATGTAATCAGATTTCAGGATAAAGAGCGCAGAATTGTTTAATTCTTTTAGTGTCAATAGTTATCTGGTATAGTTAAAAATACAAATGTATTTTATAATATCTTTCTAGTATTAATATAAAACAAGGTTTGTAAATAGTTGATATAATTAATTTTTGTACGTTTTAAATTTTTTTTAAAAATACCTCTTATACCCCTTGCAAAAATTAAGTGTAGTGTGTACAATTAAAATCATTACAAATAAGTGTAAAATTCACAATTATTTTTATCAGCTTAATATTATCCACCATTTATTTATGTAACAGAGTACCCCCCCCTTATAAATTACCCACCAGTGTTAATCCCCCTTTATACCCACCTGGAAGGCATTTAAAATGAATCAAACAAAGAAAAATAAATCTGCAAAAAATAAACAGATAACTAAAGAAGTCCAGGCAACAAATTATGTTGCTGTACCGGTTGAAACCATCAGGGCCTATTATGAGCTTCAGTTCATATCCAAGCCAAGAATTCCAAGATCTTTAATTGCCTGATTAACTTTAATAATAATGATGTAAGGAGACTATGTTTATTTTATTCCTGTCTATCATGTGTTTTAAGTGTCAGAAGGCTTTCAAAAAAGTTGTATTAATAGAAAAACGTTTTTGCCCTGCTGAAATACCGCTCAGGAAAACACAAGTATAAGTTTACAAACTTATAAAAAGGCTGTCAGCTAATCTGGCAGCTTTTTTGCAGTTTTATTAATAACAGTTACTTATGATAATATATTAAAGTATTTTATTTAAATTGAGAGTTTATAAATTATGCCAGGAGATGACCATAAGATAAAACCGGTCAAAAAAACAAAAGGTTTCTTGCCTTTTAACCCTGTAACACCCTGTAAAAGGCTTGACTATCGTAATTCAAGCTATCCCTATAAGGATCTAAAAACACTACTGGCACAAAGTAATCTACAAAAAGCTGAATACATTGAAATATGGATCTGTGGAGAACAGTCAGCCTCTGAAGTTCATTCGATAGTGAGTGAATATGGTTATAATACAGAATTTATCGAGCAAAGAGAAGATTATTACACATTGAGGATTACCAGAAAGATATGAGTTTACCGGAAGAACAGAAAATCAGGTACAGTAGAAACATTTTAATCAAAGAAATAGGTGGCATAGGTCAGCAAAAACTTTTGCAATCAAAGGTATTGGTTGTTGGCGCCGGGGGGCTGGGCTCACCTGTAATTATGTATCTTGCGGCAGCTGGAGTGGGTACACTTGGTATCATTGATAATGATAATGTTCATGAGTCAAATCTTAACAGACAGGTGCTGCATTCAGAAAAAGACCTCAATAGACCAAAGGTTATATCTGCAAAAGAGTTTGTTAATGATTTTAACCCTGCTGTTAATGTTAAACATCAGCAGGTAAGGTTAACTATTGATAACGTACTGGAACTAATTGATCCATATGATTGCGTCGTAGATTGCATGGATACTCTGCCGCTAAAATTTTTGCTGAATGATGCATGTGTGGAATCAAAAAAACCATTCATACATGCTGGTGTTGTTGCTTTGCACGGACAGCAATTAACCGTTTTGCCAGGCAAGACCGCCTGTATGAGATGTTTATTTCCGGTGTTGCCTGATGAAGATTTTGGCCCTACAAGTGCAGAAGTGGGCATACTGGGTTCCTGCGCAGGTGTTCTGGGTAGCTTAGAGGCAACAGCTGTCATCAGACTTCTTGCCGGTGCTGATATGCCGGGTAATCTTCTTCTGGTATACGATGGACTTGGCGGAACCTTTAAATCTATAAATGTTGAACGTAAAACTGATTGCCCTGTCTGTGGCCCTGGAAAAATGCTTGAAAAAGAAAATTATGCTATTACACGAACCTTTTCTGATTGACATTGCTGAAAAAGAGATATACAGCTATCTTTGAACACCACAAGTCAACCTGTCGTGGAATTAATTTCTTGCGACATACCCGACACCAATTTCTTTTATCGGATATCAGTTTGCTTACCGGACCCAGTGTCTCTGGAATCAGTTGCCTTTTGATGGCAACTTCTTATGAGAGCTCTTAAAGACCACACGATTATCCCGAATTATTCATCAATTTATAGTCTTTTTATTCTAGAAGGTTTAAAAGTGCGGCGCCGCCGCACTTTTAAACCCGACCCCCTAACTTCTGTTCCCTGAAATGTTTTAACACTATGGTAAAAAGATGTATTCGCTAAACGTCAATTTCTATAACTGTTTCAGGTCAATTTATTAATAGTTTATGAATTAAATGGGTTATATAAAAAAAGCACTAATTTAAGTGCTCAGGGTAAGGTTATAGGTCGGCTCTTTGGCTATTGAGGGTAAATAGGGAGGGATGTGTATATTTAAAAATTAAAATAACATATAATCATAGTTAAAAAGATGATAGTAAATAAATCATAGACTTTTTGGGTTATTGTATTATGCCATTCTCTTCTTATCATAGTATTTCACCAAAAAAAATACCAAAACATCAGATACGATTATTATAACCTTTAATTTTGAAAATCGGAAGGGTTTTTATGAAAATCGTAAAATTTCTTAATTCAAAAACGAAATCAATTTTTTTTCGCATATTCCAAAACTAGGTTAAGTTCCTTTACACATCAGGTTTACAGCCAGGGTGGTTTTTAGAGTGATTTAATTCTTTATGTTATTAAGGTGATTTAAGGTTACTTAACAGAATGTGAAAATTTACCTGTATCAGGTTAGAGGCAATCAGGTTTAAAAAACATATTCTATTAGCTTTTTATCCCTTCAGATATTTCTGCATTAATTTTTTTAAAAAAAGGGTGTCAATTGAGAAGTGGTTTATTTATACTTTAAAAAAAGAAATATGAGTGATATCTGATGAATGAAATTTTAATTTTAACAGGTGTGGTGGTGGTATCTTATCTAATAGGGTCGATACCTACAGCTTATCTGGTATGTAAAAAGCTTGCAGGCGTTGATGTAAGAGAATGTGGCAGCGGTAATGTCGGGGCTGTTAATACAAGCAGGGTCGCAGGTAAGTTGCCGGCAGTCTTAGTGCTGGTTATAGATGTTATTAAAGGCATTATACCTGTTGTTGCGGCTTTGTATCTGGAAAGCAAATTTAATATCTTTGCTGAGTGGTCTTTATTGCCAGCTGTTGCTGCATTTGCGGCGGTACTGGGGCATACAAAGTCAGTATTTCTTAAGTTTACTGGTGGCAAAGGAGCTGCAACAGGTGCAGGTACATTATTAATTCTTTGCTGGCCGGTTGCACTTATTGTAATAGCACTTGTAGTAATGTTATCGCTGGTTACCAGATTCAGGGCTATTGGTATTTATGTTGTTGTTCCGTTATCAGCTTTTTTAATGTGGGTTTTTGATCAGCCGCTTTCATACATCATATATTGCATTATGATTACTCTATTAATGCTTATTTTGTTTAGAAAAAATCTTGAAAAATATATTCTCACAGGTGAAAGCCGGTAACCTAAATATAGGCCAGAGCTTTTTTATAGCCGTTAAAGGTTTTATGATCGTATAATACAAACCTAACAAGCTCAACACCCGTTTCACCTTTTAAGTAGTTAGAAACCGTTTTAAGGGCTATAATAGCAGCATGTTCTACCGGATAACCATAGACTCCAGTACTAACAGATGGAAAAGCAATGGTCTTTAAGTTGTTTTCACTGGCAAGTTTCAGGCTGTTTCTATAGGCATTGGCCAGAAGTTCAGGTTCGTGGTTTTTGCCACCATTCCAGATGGGCCCGACGGTGTGGATAACATATTTGGCTTTAAGCCTTCCGGCAGAGGTAATTACTGCCTGACCTGTTGGCAGTTTGCCTTTTGAAGCACGAATTTTTTTGCATTCTTCCAGAATGTCAGGGCCTCCTGCCCGATGGATAGCACCATCAACCCCTCCGCCGCCAAGCAGGCTTGAATTAGCTGCATTAACGATAGCATCTACAACCTGATGGGTAATATCTCCCTGGGTTAACTCAATTATTTTTGAATCATGAATTCTTTTTTGTACCAATAGTTTTTCCCCAAAAAAAATTTAAAAGTAAAGATATGGGTTAAACGAGCCAATTGGCCTGGGCTTTCAAAGCACGTATACGAAGTCAGCAAGCCAGTTGTAGTTCAGTGGTGACCACACCACCCGGGGGATAGCTAACGTTGTCAGCGAATGAGGGCTTCGTCCCCCTTTATGGGGTCAAGTACCTGTCATGGTATGGGTTTTGAAAACCGAAAAATTTTTAAGTTATGCACAATTATTTTATTATACAGAGAAATTATTTTTAGATAAAGATGGGATCTCAGAATAACTCGTATGTTCTCAGATCAAAGAAAGTGGTAAACCTCCTGCTTGTTATTGCTGAAATCAGTTATTCATTGGTCTTATATTAAGACTGTTATCTTTTTTAAAGTTATGTTTCAAATAGCTATAATACTGTCATTATAGCTGTTATGAATTTTTTTAAAAGCCTGCCGGGCAATCGATAATACAAAAAATTTTTTATTAATTCATAGGTATGATTTTAAAAATTTATCACTTAGAAGTATTTTCGGTAGTATTAAGGTTATAGAAATTATTTATGACAAAAACTCTACAGCATACAGGAGTTAAAAATCTTATTCTTTGCGAAGAATCAATTAGAGAACTGCTTGGTGATGCGAAACTCCAGGAGTTCAAATATGCCGCAGATAAACTGAATAGCCTGTTAAAATTAATAGAAAATTCAGGCATCTTTATCCACATCAGAGCAACAGAGTCAAACATAACTTATGAACTCAAAGATTCCTGTGGCCAGATAATACCTGAGAGCAAATGCAGTCATACAGAAAGCTGGAAACCTTTTGTAATTCTGGGGCATGCTATTTCACGTGCTATATACCTGTTGAATAAAAAATTAAAACAGTCAGCACAGTTATTGCACTGATAAAGACTATGTTTTTCGCATAAAACATTTTTTAAACTATACCTCTGAGAGGTATGGCATACTTTAATAGAGACTGATTCGCAATTATGCCACTGAAATATTTTAAATATCGTTATAATAGCGGATGATACAGCCAGGTAACTGCCTTATAATCTTTAAGGGCCTATAATAACAGGAGAAGATTTTGTCATTAAAGTATGCCCTAATAACCTTGTTATGTTTATGTTTCGGATGTTTTCTTATTGCTTGCGCTCATAAAGCGGATGATTTTACTGCGAAAAAGTCACAGAATCCAGTGATAAACCACAAATATTCACCTGAAGAAGGAGATTATTTCGGTAAGGTTCTTGAAGAACTTAATCGAATAGGGGTTAAGCCTGAACATCATCATTTTCAGAACTTCCCGGTAAAATACTGGATAGGGCCGATGGAAGAAGATAATAGATCTATTGTTAAAGCAGCTATAGAAGAGTATAGCTATTTTTTCCCTATGAAGGAAGTTAAAAATAAAGAAGATGCCAGCCTTATTATTGAGTTAACTGATTTTAATACACTGAAAGAGAAATATCCTGATACTCCTGATGAAGGTTTATCAGGGGTTGGCGGTGTTGATACTATGGAAGTTTCTGGTTATCCTTTTAATATAAAACGAAAAACAAACTCTATTGTATTGTTGCTGCCTCATGCGTTTGAGCAACCAGTCATTTCTCAGGCTATAATTATGCATGAAATAGGTCATGCCTTTGGCATAGCTGCACACAGTGATGATCCTTATGACATAATGTATGACAAAACCATTACAGTATACAATGAAAAGACAGGTGAAATTACGGTAAATAATATTCCTCAAACAGTCAAAGAAGCTAATACTCTCTCAGTGAGGGATTTAAATACGATCTGGTTGCTTTATAACCACTGGTAACCAGCCTTAAGTAGAGGATATAAAATGGAAAAGTTTTTAAACAACAAACACTTTTTGTTTCTTCTAATAGCAGCAATTCTGTTTGTTATACTTGATAATCTTTTCTTAAAGTCAATCAGGGCTGAGTTAAGTGTTCATATTAACATCAAAGATAATTATATGCTCTATGAACTGGCAGGTTCTCTTTTGATATCTCTGGGTATAATTATTGTTTTTCCGCTGTCTGCAATAGCATACAGTCTTATATCAGGAACTTTATTGAATTTTGTTCAGGGTGGTTTATTGTTTATATTACTTTTAGTTGTTGATGTTATTTCAATGTTTGTTGTTTGTGTTATAGATCCATCTTCATTTCTAAACATATTTGGATTCATCTTTGCTGCCATTGTTATGGATGTTTCATATGGTTCTATCTCTTTTCTGGCGTTTATTTTATTGCCTTTATTTATTATGGGGTTGTTTAAGCTAAAAAATTCATAAATTTTTCAAATAGCAGATTAATATAATGTTATTCTTTACTGATAAATATTGATACTCAGAAAAAAATACTTAAAATTACAAATAACTGAGACCCTGAAAGCTTTTTTAACTGTTAAGAGCCGGTTTATTCATCCTTTAACAATTGCAGCACTGTTTTTAGCCTCTCTGTTTCTAAAGAATATGTGAAAATCTGTGCCACTCTTTCCTCATTGTGTCTTAAATGACGAAATACTTTATCTAGTGGATTTAGAACCCTCCTAATAAGTGTATTCTTATGAGCAAGGCAAAATATTGTTTCGAAACGAAGATTTGGTGGTTAGAAAATAGTGTCAGCTGCACTCGAAAAATCAAACATAAACCTGACTGCAAGTTATGAAAAAATTCATAATCCTTTTGTGTTAAAGATGAACTGGCTAAAAACCAGCATTGATAGCATTCTAACAGCCACCACAACAGATTTCTTTGGCGTCAAAATAAAAGGTTTTCTGGTGGGATTAACTAAAAAACCGCTCTATTTCTGGAAAGAAAATGATTATTTTGTAACGCAAATATCTCTGACAGCTAACTGTTCTATTCAGCTAAGGATCTCAAATACGGCCTCTGGCATTTTTCTCGAAGAAAGCCTTGGCAAAAGACATGACAATGAGAAATACTTTAAATTCAAAAATATTACTCGCCTTGAATCTGAAATGCTCTCTAGTTATTGTGAATTGCTTGTAAAGAACCTTAAACCTCTCTTTATTGAAACAAGAAAGATTAATAAGCGAAAAGAACCCTCGAAAGAACTTATGCACCTGACTATGTATGTAAATACACCAAATAGATTGAAACAAGATATGCCCTGTGGACGTATTATTTTGTCTTTTCCGCCAGATATCCTGAAAAAAGGAACCTACCCTGAGGTTGAATATCCTGTAGATATATCTAAATTTTATAGCTCAACTTCAGAAACAAACGTATACATAGGGAGATCCTTGATTTCTCTAATTGATCTAAAGAAACTGTCTATTAATGACGTATTAATACTGGAGCAAAGTCAGCTTGACAGAATGGAAATCTTTGATGAAAAAAGGCAGGTGCCCTTTAAAGTCAGGCCAGATAGAAATATAGAACTTAATATACATAGCGAGGAATATGGAGGCATGAATAACGAAGCTTTAAATGTAAAAAAACAGGGCGAAGCCATCTGGGATAACATCCAGGTTGAAGTGGCAGCAGAGTTTAAGAAAATTAAACTGCCGCTTGGCGAGCTTAGAAATATGACAGAAGGACTGGTAGTAGAGGTAGCTTCTCTTGTTGATAATGAAGTCAGACTTCATATTGACGGTAAAGATTTAGCCATTGGAGAACTGGTCATTGTGGGGGATAAATACGGTGTAATGATTAATAAAGTCCTCCATAAAAATGTTCCGGGCCACGAAGAACCTGAAGAAGACATTATTCAAGAAGACAATATAGCTGAAAATAATATTGAAGAAGATGATGACATTGACTTTAATTACGATGATAACTACGATGACCTTGGTATTGAAGACGAATTTTAGAGAGGACAAATGAAATGACGCAATTTGTTATAGGCTTTGTTGTATATACACTGGGCACAATAGGCCTGCTTCTTATTGGTTATATTGGCACAAGGTATTTTTTAAACCAGATGAATGGGCCAAAAGGCAATAAAGACAGGTCATTTCTTTCTGTTGAGCAATCAATCGGCATTGAACCAAGAAAAATTGTTCATGTGTTAAAAGCAGGCAACCAGAGATTTCTTATTGCAACAACTCCTGAAAACGTTAGCTGCCTAGGTGAACTGGCAAAAGATAATGTTCAAAATTATGAAACCAGAACGAATGAAATACAAAATACATTGCCTAAAATGCACCCTGACCTTGAAGCAAAACTTAAGTATACTGGCTTTATCAGAGATGCCATAAATAAACAACTTGTTAAGAGGTAAAAAATGGAACAAACCCTTCAAAACCTTGATCCTGTAGTACAGCTTTTAATAGTAATGGCAAGTTTTACATTCTTGCCTCTAATGATTCTTACTATGACAAGCTTTTTAAGATATGTAATAGTTCTGTCTATTTTGAGAACTGCTCTGGGAACCCAGCAGGTGCCCCCTGCTATGGTTATTGTTGGCCTGGCTCTTATACTGACTATGTATACAATGGCGCCTACATTTAATCAAATGTATGATAATGGTTATAATGCCTATTCTCAAGGTGCTTCTCTGGTAACAGCTATGCAGGAAGGCTCTAAACCCTTGCGAGATTTTATGTTAAGACAAACCAGCCAGGATGATATCGGCTTCTTTATTGAAATATCTAAAAATAAACCACCTGCAACACCTGAAGAGATTACCCTGTTTGAAGCAGCACCTGCATATATGATCAGTGAGCTAAGAACATCTTTTCAGATAGGTTTTATAATTTTTATACCTTTTATAGTTCTTGATCTTGTTGTTGCTAATGTCTTGCTGGCCCTCGGTATGTTTATGTTATCACCAACTATTATCTCTTTGCCCTTTAAACTTCTGATCTTTATCGCTGTTGATGGTTGGGGGCTAATTATACATGGACTTGTGAAAAGCTTTAATTAAGGAGATATTCACTTTTGGAACTGCTCTTAGAACATGTTGGCAAAGGTTTTTTCTATATTATTATCATTTCTATGCCTATAGTTTTGACAGCTGCGGGTATAGGCCTTGTAGTTGGTATTCTACAGGCTGTTACGCAGGTTCAAGAGCAAACAATCGCTGCTGCACCAAAAATTTTAGCAGTGTTTCTCGTTATACTTATTGGTGGTGTAATGATTGTTAGAATACTTCATAATTATTTAACCGATGCAATAAAGCTTTCTCTTGAAACAATTCCTCAAAGTGGTAACAATGCACTGCCACCAGAAGGCTGGGTTGATCCAAATAAAAGTAGGTATGAATTTTTCAATGATACAAGGTTTAAAAGACGCAAAGATAAACCTTCTTTCTCTGAGCTAATCAGTAAACCGGCTGATTCTCCATTTTTGAGAACCAAAGACCCTAAAGAACCAGATGTTTATACGCCTGCACCACCTATTCCAGATGCTTCAATAGCTGAAGAAATAGAAAACTATAAGAATATGCAGGGCACAGACAGAGAAACCCGGGCAATACCATCAACAGAGCAAAAAACACCAGTAATACCGCCTCTATCAACACCTGATACTAACCCGTCTATTTCAGTATTGCCTAATTTAGATGAACCACCAGCAGTTGATCCCTCAGAAATCAATAGCAAAAATCAAATTGCATCAGGTTATGATTCTAATTCTCAACAGATAACAGGAGCAGCAGCTTATCTGACCCCTGATGGCCAGCAGGACTTTAACTATAAGGTTAAAGGGTCAACAATTATTATACAGGACAACGAAAAAAACACTTCATACAGTTCAAATAATAGTTATTCAAAACAAAAAATAAAAAATAACCGGGGAGCAATTATATTGGAAGCTGAATAATATGAATATGAGAAAATATTTAACATATTTAATGTCAATTTCAATAGTACTAATAGTCTTTAGTGTTGAAGCAATAGCACAAAATACTACTAATATTCTACCTTTGCACACAGGTAAAAGCTATATTCTTGACTTTCCTGTAAAAGTAACCAGGGTTGTTGGAGGAGATCCTTCTGCTATGGAGCTTAATCTTTTTAAAAAAGAAACCGATGATGGCACAAAAACAGGTTATCAGCTATTAATTGCGCCTATTTCTGAAAAAAATACTAATATCATTATATGGACAGAGGGCGGTATTTATGTATTTGATGTTATTATTGATAATTCTAGCCCTTATACAGCAGAAACTATTATTAAAGTACCTTCAGATACAATGAAGTTTACCATACCTGTTGTAGAATCATCAGGAGCAAGAATTCAAGCTGTTAATGTTCAGCCAGAACAAGATATACAGGATAACACTTTTGAACAAAATGATTATACATTAAAATATGGCCCCTATACAGAAGAGACTATTGATAGTCAGCCGGTTCAGGATATCAGCCTTGACGAACCTCCTGCTCCTGAAGAAGATTCATCTGTTACTCTTCCAGCTCTTGAAAAAAAACCTGAAGAAGATTCAAAACTTCATATACCAATCAATATATCAGATAAAAAACCTGAAAAGACTGAAAAAAGAAAGCTTGAGGTTATTGATATACCATTAAAACCACAGGTAGCAACAAATTATGATGTTCAGAGTTCTCTGGATGAAAGACCTGAAAGTCTTTTCTCTGGAAAACTTATTATAGAAAATAATGGCCTGAAACTTCAAATTGACAGTGTAAACAAAGTAGAAGACAGCCTTGTGATACATTTATCTCTAACAAATACAACAAACGAAACTAGTTACCTGTTATGGGATCTTACTAAAGTCTCTGATATCAATGGTGATAGATTGTCGGTGCGCAATCAAAATCTTCCACCCGGCATCATACCTCCTGGCAAAAGAGTTAAAGGTGACATTATAGCCTACTCACGTTCTGAAAGAAAGCAGCTTCCAACAAGCGGTAAAATATTTTTGACCTTATTAAATACCCAGGGTGAAGTTATAGTAGAATCAGAAATACCACTAAGAGAGAAAAGATAGTTATTGAAGCAGAAAGCCTGATATGACAAATGAAGTGCTACAAATTATGGGCCAGATGCCAGATTTTTACGATAAATTTATCGTATTTTTTCTGATATTTGTCAGAATGATGGGCTTTATTGGCATGGCACCAGTTTTAAGGCGTAAAGAAGTTCAGCCGATGATGAAAGTCTGTATCGGACTAATCTTAACTACTGTTATGATAGGTATTGTTGACCACGGCACAATGCCTAAAGATGTGCCGTTTTTCTATTTGCTTTTTATTAATATTACGGTGGGCATTTTTATAGGGCTAATTGCCAGAATGATATTTTCTACTGTACAGGCAGCAGGTGATATGGCTAATAACCAGATGGCATTATCCAGTGCCAGTGTTTTTGACCCGGGCTCACGTGTTCAAACCTCTATTGTAGGTAGAATTACCGGAATGCTGGCTATAGTTGTTTTTATTCATGTTGGTGGTATGTATTGGCTTATTAGCGCTATGCAGAGAAGTTTTGAGCTATTCCCTATTTTTAACCCTCAACCAAACCTGGTTGAGGCTGTTCAGCTTGAATACTGGATTCTAATTTCAGCTAATATTATTTTTGTAGGGTTCCAGATGGTGGGTCCTGTCATTATTACTACACTTTCTATCGACATTATTCTGGGTGTAATTTCTAAGACAGCACCCCAGATTAACGTATTCCAGTTAAGTTTTGTTTTCAAGCCAATGGTAGGCAGTATGGTTCTTCTTGCAACTTTGCCGCAGTTTTACAGAATATTGGAGTTATATTTTCTTGAATATGCGCTTATTTACTAATAGATGTTAAGGAAAGCCTTTCCTTAAAGGCTTTTTATACAAAGTTGTCATCAAAAGGCAACTGGTTTCAGAGATATTGGGTCGGGTTTTACTCGAAGATAGTTCCTTTAGGTACTACTGTTATGCCTGTTTCAGTGACAGTTAACCCTCTGGCCTTATCTTCATCAGGGTTGCAACCGATCCTTGTGTATGGTGGTACGTTTATATGCTTGTCAACAATAGCGTTTCTAATTTCAGCATGTCTGCCAACCTTTGTATCTTCAAATATAATAGAATCTTTAATATAAGAAAAGCTATTAACTCTGACGTTAGGTGATAGAATAGTTCTACTTATCTGTCCCCCACTGATAATACAGCCTTCAGATGCCAGAGAATCGGTAGCTATACCCATTCTTTCGTTGTCGGCCCAGACAAACTTGGCTGGTGGTGAATTATGGACAAATGTTCTTATTGGCCAGGCTTTGTTATAAAGGTTAAAAATAGGTTTGATAGCTACAAGGTCAAGATTAGCCTGCCAGTAAGCTTCGATAGTACCTACATCTCTCCAGTAGCCGTGTTCTTCTGGTGTTGTGCCAGGTATAATATTTTTCCTGAAGTCATATACAAAGACCCTGTGGTTTTCATACATCTTGCAGAGTATATCTTTGCCAAAGTCGTGTTGAGATTCTTCACATTCTGCATCTCTTGTGAGTTCTTCAATAAGTATATCTCTGTTAAAAATGTAATTTCCCATAGAGGCAAGCACCATATCAGGCTCACCTGGTATAGTTGCAGGGTTTTCTTTAGGTTTTTCCTGAAAGCCAATAACTCTGTAGTCTTCATCAATTATAATAATGCCAAATTGATCAGCCAGAGAGACATGAACAGGCACAGCAGATATAGTCAGGTCAGCGCTTTTCTGAAGATGAAAGTCTAACATCTGCCTGACATCCATTTTATAGATGTGGTCGCCTCCAAAAATACATATGTAGTCAGGATTCTGATCATAAATAATATTCATATTCTGATAAATAGCATCTGCCGTACCTTTATACCAGTCATTGCCTGTGCGCATTTGAGCCGGTACAAGGTCTATAAATTGCCCTAATATAGGGGATACAGGCCAACCACGTGAAACATGAATATTCAATGAATCAGATTTAAACTGGGTTAAAATCTTAAGTTTATAGATGCCTGAATTGACAAAGTTGTTAATAACAAAGTCAATTATCCTGTAGCGTCCGCCAAAAGGGACGGCAGGCTTGGATCTATCTTTGGTCAATGGATACAAACGTGTACCCTGACCGCCTGCGAGAATCATTGCTAAAACGTTTGACGCCATATTATTCCACCTTTAATACTGCCATAAATGCTTCTTGCGGTATCTCAACCTTTCCAAAGGATTTCATTCTCCTCTTGCCAGCTTTTTGTTTCTCTAACAGCTTTCTTTTACGGGTAATGTCGCCGCCATAGCATTTATCAAGTACATTTTTTCTGAGTGCTTTTACATTGGTTCTTGCAATTATTTTACCACCAATTGCAGCCTGAATGGGAACCTCAAACATTTGTCGTGGTATAACCTCTTTAAGCTTTGAGGCAAGTTTCTGGCCAATATGAAAAGCGCCATCTCTGTGAACAATGGTGCTCAGGGCATCTACAGGTTCTCCTGATAGCAATATATCAAGTTTTACGAGTTTTGACTCTTTATAATCAGAAAGTTCGTAGTCCATACTAGCATACCCTCTGGTGCAGGATTTTAGCTTGTCATAAAAATCTGTAATAATTTCTGCAAGAGGCATTTCATATTTCAATGATACCAGAATCTTATCCAGATAGCTGAGTTCTTTATATATACCACGTTTTGACTGTGCCAGATCCATAATAGAGCCGACGTATTCATTGGGTGTCATAATATTTACCCTGACATAAGGTTCTTCCAGTTTGTCAATTTTAACAGGGTCAGGCAGGTTTGCAGGGTTGTCTATCTGTGTAACTTTGCCATCAGTGGTATAAACCTTGTACACAACACTGGGAGCTGTTATTACCAGGTTTAGTTCATATTCTCGTTCAAGTCTTTCCTGAATGATTTCCATATGTAAAAGGCCGAGAAAACCGCATCTGAACCCGAAACCTAGTGCTTGAGAGGTTTCAGGCTCAAAGGTAAAACTTGAATCATTCAAACAGAGCTTATCGAGGGCATCTTTGAGGTCCTGATAGTCATCATTTTCTACAGGATAAAGCCCGCAAAATACCATCGGCTGTGCCTGTTTATACCCGGGCAGTGGCTTATCAGCCGGTTTATCAGCATTTGTAATGGTATCACCTACTGTTGGCAGAGCCTCTTTAATTGAGGCTGCAAGATAGCCAACTTCTCCGCAGGATATAGTTTTTACAGGAACTCTGATAGGCTTCATAAACCCTAGTTCTGTTATTTCAAAGGTACGGTTATTTATCATCAGCTTAATTTTATCACCTTTTGAAATAGAGCCGTCAATGACCTTGAAAAAGATTATAGTACCCAGATAAGGATCATAGACGCTGTCAAAAATAAGTGCTCTGAAAGGTTTGTTGAGGTTATTTTCAGGCACCGGTATCCTTTCTACAATAGCTTCCAGAACTTCTGAAGCACCTTCACCGGTTTTGGCTGAGGTTAAAATAGCATCTGAAGTGTCAATGCCAATGATTTCTTCTATTTCTTGCTTGACCCTTTCGGGTTCTGCGCTTGTAAGGTCAATTTTGTTAATTACAGGTATTATTTCAAGGTCGTGGTCTATGGCCATATACACGTTAGCCAGTGTTTGAGCTTCTACGCCCTGTGTTGCATCAACGACAAGCAGGGCACCTTCGCATGCAGCGAGGCTTCTAGATACTTCATAATAAAAATCAACGTGGCCGGGCGTATCAATTAAATTCAGGATGTAATTCTGGCCATCTTTTGCGGTATATTCCATTCTTGCGGCCTGTAACTTTATTGTTATACCCCGTTCTCTTTCCAGTTCCATTGTGTCAAGGAATTGGTCAACCTTGTCCCGTTCAGACATTGTGCCTGTTATTTCAAGCAATCTGTCTGCCAGTGTGCTTTTACCGTGGTCTATATGTGCTATAATGCAGAAGTTTCTTATATGTTGAGTATTCATTATGCTCTTTCCGGGGAATATTAAATTAAACGTCTCTTAAAGGTTATTTTTTGCTCTGTATTATTCAGGGTAACACAAAGATTTTATTAGCATTATAGATTTAATTCATCCTTTTTTAAAGAAATTTTAACTGTTTATGAATCAGTATCAATTGTATTGACCTTAAGGCAAGGATTTTTACAGGTTTACAATAAAAAAACCTGCTCCAATAAGAATTTTGCAGCAGGATTAATCTTTAAGTCAAGCACTACGTCAAATTAGTTATTGAGGATGATTCCAGAAAGCATCTCTAATTGCTTTAGACTTGTCAGACTCGGCGGAAATGCAGACGCTAGGAGGCGTAAAGATAAACACACCTTCGCCAATGCGTTGCTGATGACCGTCAATTGCGTGTGTGGCTCCTGATAAGAAGTCTACCACTCTTTGTGATTGCTCATTATCAAGGAGATGCAGATTAATAACGATAGATTTTCTTTCTCTCAGGTGAGTAATGATTTCTAATGATTCATCAAAAGCTCTGGGTTCTACGACCATCACTTCATAACTACCTGAATTGGGATGATTGACAACCTTCAGGTTGTTTTTGTTTCTTCTTGAATTTTCGTTTTCCATGTTAACACTTGTGTGTGTAGTGTAGTCAGGTTCTGAACGATATAATTCATCGAATATATCATCTTCTTCATCAATATAATTTGTGAGACCTACAAAATTCTTGATTTTGTGCATTAAACCGCTGGACAATTTACTTCCTCCCTATATTTAGTGACATTACGAAAATAATTTCTGACCGATTCTTATCATTGTGCTGCCTTCCTCGATGGCGATTTTGTAGTCATTACTCATTCCCATAGACAATTCAGGCAGGTTTTTATTGTATTGCTGATGGATTTTATCTTTTAGTTCTTTTAATCCCCTGAAACACTCTCTGATAATGTGTTCATTATTTGTGAGAGGTGCCATTGTCATAAATCCTTTGATATTTAGATGGCTCAACTCGAGTATTTCCTGGAATTTTTCTTGTATGTCCTCCTTTTTGAATCCGTGTTTACTTTCTTCTCCGGTTATGTTTACCTGTAGCAGTATATCTTGTAAGATATTTTGTTTTTCAGCCTCGCTGGATATCCTTTCAGCAAGTTTCAGTGAATCTACAGAATGAATTAAGTTAAACTTACCGATAGCTTTTTTGACCTTGTTGGTCTGGAGGTGGCCTATTAGATGCCATTCAGCACTGGTTTTAATTTCTTCAGGTAGTTCAGAGAATTTTTTTTCTACATCTTGAATTTTACTTTCTCCAAAAATCCTGAGACCTGCCTCATAGGCTTCGATGATTTTAACCACTGTGGTGTATTTTGTAACAGCGATGATTTTTATCGGGGTATTTTGCAGGTCTTGTTTCAGCTTTAGCAGGTTTTCTTTTACAGTCATTCAGCTGGTTTCTCCATAACCCCTTTGAATACTAGTTTAAACGTTTGCTGTACTTTGTCAATTTTTTTAAGTTTTCTAAAACACAGGGCATAAACATTTTAAGTTTTCCGGGTGTAAGAGTGGTCATAAACTCTATAATTTAACTGTAATTAACGTTATAATTCATAAACATTAAGAATAATAAATCTTCAAGAAGTGTAAAGTTCTTGTAACAGAAGCGATTCAAGTATTTATTTTAATTTTAATTTAAATGTCAGCCAATATTTGAAGTAAACAGGGCTGTTAATAATCTCTAAAAGCCTTCATAGCTTGTAATTTTGATGCATTATGAAATTTTTTATCCCTGTTTTTAATCCGGGTTTAGGCCAGGTGGTGAATGCAATATACTTCCCAAAAGCTTATAGTTAAATGTATAAATGATTAGGGAGTACAGGGTGTGAAAAAGACAGGGTTATTGCATAAAATCAGGCATGAACGAAATAAAGCCGTCTCTCAGTATACAAATTTACAGGCTAAAAAAGAGCAGCTTCATCTTTTAATTGGTCAGCTTGAAAATCTTTCAGGGGCAAGGTGCACCAATTTATTAAACTGGCTTAATACCGAGTTGAATAATGAGCTTGATTATTTTGAAACAACCAGCAAAACCATACGGAATGAACTGCAAAACGCCATAAAAGAGCGTGAAGAGATTACCAGCGACCTTAACTATCTGCGTGATAAAATTATTCTTCTTGAAAAAAGGTTAAAAAAATAATCAAGCAGAATTTCTGGATTCTATTTCATTAATTTTAACCTTAAAAAAAGATTCTTCAGGGAACATTCTTGCTGCAAACCTTGCCTGAACTAGTATTATAGCTCCTGGTGTCTTTAGGTATTCAAGCTGTTTGATCAGTTTAATATATGTTTCCGAATTAGAACAGCTGCTGGAAAGAACTTCAACAATAAGTATTGCTGCTTGTTCTCGTTCTTCAAGATCTCTGCTGAATTCTAACTTCTCAAGGTAAGCATTATAATATTTTAAAGCCTCATCTGAATCTTGAAGTTGAAGTGTAACAGCTTCAAGAAAATAAAAATCTACATTGTTAATATTTATCATATGGGCAGCTTTAGCAACTTCAAAAGCTTTTTTATAATCTCCTTTATAGAGAAGCTGATAGGTTAATTTAGTGTGCAGGAAAAACTGGTCAGGGTTCTTCTTTAAAAATTTTTCCAGAAACCTGATGCTTTCAGCAATTTTATTGTTTCTTTGTAATGTTTCAGAATAAATCAGGGCTGCGTCAGGGTCTTCAGGATATTTATCAAGTGTAATAGAAGCAATTTTTTCAGCCATTTCATAGTTTTTATCTTTATAATAGCTGGCAGCATAGTTGTTATAAGCCTTCAATATAAGTGGTTCCTTATCAAATTGCCTGTTAATTTTTTTCATCAGGCCAATCATTTTTTGATTATATTTCTCGTTTGAATATAAAAGAAGAAGGGCCATATAGGCTCCTAGATCCTGTTTTTGTTCTTTTATATGTTGTTCATATTTTTGTATATTAAAGTCAGTGTTGCTTAACGGCTGTGTATAGCCAACATATCCTTGTAGTAATGTTAAATGTAGAAGTATTGAAACTATTATTGCTTTTTTCATCTTTTATTCACAACTTTCAAACAGAAATATTTGCAGGCACTGGCGCAATATCCGCAGAGTATGCATTTATCGTGATTTATTTTGGCCTGAGAAAATTCTAGCGTTATTGCGTTATTCGGGCAAATTTTTATACATTCTCCGCAGCCCTCACACCAGGGGTCAACCTGTATAGTTTTTTTCTGACTGGCTACACAGGGTTTGATACGGTTAATAGTTTTTGTATCACCAGTAAAAAGTGCAATGTTAAGAAGTATTTCGTTGGTGTTGTCCATACCTATGGCGATAGAATTTACATATGTGTTTTTAATTACATAGTTTATACACTCTTCAGCCTTAGAAGACAGGTGACCGCCTGCAAGTACTTTCATGGCATAGACTGCTTTGCCTTTTTGAGAAGCCTTTTTAATTGCAGCTGTCATCTCTTCTGCTGTTCCGTCAGGAATGCCAGTGCCTGCAATGTTATAAAGAGGGAATATACAGTCAACCCAGGAGTTACCGGAGGCTATATTAACAGCTTCAATACTGTGCATACTGATTTTAATATTCTGTATTTTTTTTTCTGTCTTTGCTTCTTTGAGGGCTTCAAATGCGCCCTGAGAATGTTCAAAATCTTCCTGATTGCTCATCTCATGGAGCCCAAAAATGGCTATGGTTTTTAATTCAAGGGCATTAAGGCAGTTATCAATGCTGGTTTTCATCTCTTCATATGTTCTAGCAAAGCTTCTTGAGGCTATTATTATATCATCAGGATAATTAAGAAGCTTGAGAGCCCTGTTAATATGCGGGTAGGTTTCATAAAGCTCTGCGGTATCCCAGAAGTTGATGCCCTGTTTGTAAGCAAAGGCAAGTAGCTCAGCACCTTCATCTACAGAAAGGTTAGAATGATAGGGCCCGATTGAGAGTGTTCCAAAGCAGAGGTGCGAAACAAGTAAACCGGTTTTGCCAAAAACTTTTTTTGTTAATAGTTTTGCCATGGTGAATTTGTGTAATAGCCTTCTACTTTTAAATTAAGAATTTTGAGTGTATCAACTATTTTATCTACAATGAATTGCTCTGTTTGAAGGTGTCCTGCATCAACGAGAACTATGTTCTGGGCCTCAAGTGCATCGTGATATTTGACATCTCCTGTGATGAAGAGGTCAATATCATCAGGCATAATTTCTGTTAAGCTTGCCCCTGCTCCTCCGCAAATAGCTATTTTGCTTATGGTTGTTTTGTTGCAGTTATTAATAATTTTCAGGTGATCAGTTTTAAGTGTTTTTTTAACAAGATCCAGAAAAGTATATAGTTCAGTCAGAATGTTTAAGGATCCGGTTCTACCCATGCCTGCTTCAGGGTAGTTTTTTTCAGGTACCAATGGTCTTATATCTTTCAGCCCCAGTTTTTTGGCCAGAATATCGCTGACGCCATCTTTTGCTTTATCCAGGTTTGTGTGAGCAGCATATATGGAAATATCTTCTTTAATTGCGTTTAAGATAATTTTTCCTGTAAGGGTCTCAGGTGTGATTGTTTTTAGCTCTTTAAAAATAACTGGATGATGAGATATAATGAGATTACAGCCATTTTTTTTTGCGCTTTCAATTACACTGACGGTAACACTAAGGCTTACTAGAGTTCCTGTGCATTCTTTATTGCCACAGAAGACTTGCCAGCCTGAGTTATCCCAGGGTTCCTGCAATTCAAGAGGGGCTACCTCTTCTATATGTTGAGAGAGTTGTTTTATTAGCATTGAAAATCCTTTAATTTATTTCTTTTGACAGTTTTTCAACTTTCTGGAGTATTTCATCTTTTTTAGGAGTGTTTTCTGCGTATTTAATGAACTGGTTATAGTTCCATACAGCATCTTTTATGAGGTCTTGTTTTTGATAGAGTTCACCTAGCCCCAGATAAGCGTAGGCCTCTGATGGGTTTGTTTGAAGGGCTTTACGATAATGTATAAAGGCATTTTCATAATCTTTTATGGCTTTATAAGTATTGGCAAGCTTGACTTCTGCTATACTAAACTCAGGGTCTATGCTGAGGGTTTCTTTAAGTTCTTTTATGGCAGCGTTATAGTCTTTTTGTCTTTCATAAACACTTGCCAGACCATAATGAAACAGAGCTTCATCCGGTCTTTTGCCGACAGCTTTTTTGTATTCATCAACGGCCATTTCATAGTCTCTAATAACAATATATAGAGAGCCCAGGTTATTGTGTATTTCCGGGTAGTCAAGACCATTTTTAAGGGCTTCTTTATAGATATTTATAGCTTCCTGTGGTTTATTTTGCCTTGTATATATTGTTGCTACAAGATCATAAAGTTCAACTTTATTTTTATTATTCTGTTTTAATTTTAGCAGTATGTCTAATACTTCCTGCAGCATTTCATTATATTCTGATGCAGAAACAGATCCCGGGTCAATTTGCAACATACGGGTAAAATTATTTATAGTTTTGTTGAGGGATCTTTGTTTTGCATAGATAACACCGCATAAATAATATGACTTAATGTAGTCAGGTGTCAGGTGCTTAATTCTTTCAAGCTGTGCAAGTGATCTGCTGAATTTTTCCTGCTTATAGTAAGTATAGGCAATATAATATTGTGGCAGGGGCAGTCTTTTAGAAAGTTCATGGGCCGTTTTAAAGTGTTTTAGTGCATTTTCATAATCATCTTTTCTTAAATAAACCAGGCCCAGGTTAGTTCTTGCTTCAATATAAACAGGATCAATCTTGAGAGCTTTTGTAATATTGTCAATGGCTTTGTCGTATTCTTTTTGATTTAAGTATGCCAGGCCTTTAAAGTTATAAGCAATACTTTCATCCTTGTTTTCTGAACTTTCTTTGAGTGCTTTATCTATAACACTCTGGGCTTTATCATAATCATCAGTTTTAAGATAAGTATCAGCCAGCTCCATATATGTTCTGAAATCCTCAGGATTCTGCTCAATAGACTTATTCAGATACTTAAGAGATTCTTCATACTGGCCCTGAAGCTTATAGGTGTATCCCAGTTTTTCATAGGCCTTTGGGTTTAGTGGTTGAAGCTTAATAGAATCTTTAAACTTCTTGATAGCATTGTTATAGTCACCGGCATAAAAGTATTCATTAGCCTGTTTATAGCTAACAATGGCTTCCATTTTTGTTTTAATATCTTCACTGCTTTTCTTTGTTTTCATATAATAGGCGGCGTAACCTGCTATTAGAATAAGTATAATTATTAAAGCCAGTGTTTTGTTGGAAATAACTTCTTTCATTCGCAATATTTACCTGTTAACTGGCCGCAGGCTGCAAGTATATCGTTACCTCTTTTAAGCCTGACGGTTACTTTTTTACCTGAAAGTTCAAGAATATATTTAAACATTTTTACCTGATTGTCGTCTGGTGTTTGAAATTCAGTGTTTTCATCAATAAGATTATACGGTATCAAATTAATATTGCAATGCAGGTTATTGAGCAGCTTGCAGAGCTTTTTCGCTTCATTTAAATCGTCGTTAATGCCTTTAATTAAGACATATTCAATAGTGACTCTGCGATGCGTCAGTTCATAATAGTCTTCAAGTGCTTTTATAAGTTTTGGTACAGGGTATTTTTCTTCAACAGGAACCAGTTTTTTGCGTATGTTGCTGCTTGCCGCATGAAGGCTAAGGGCAAGTGTTACCTGTGGAAAATCTTTTGCCAGTCGTATTATTCCGGGTATAATACCTGCAGTAGAAACAGTTATTCTGCGTGATCCAATATCCATAGAGTTATTCAGGAGTGAAATAGCTTTAGAGAGTTCTTCGTAATTGTTAAAAGGTTCGCCCTGTCCCATAAAGACTATATTACTGACTTTAAGACCCGTATCTCTCTGTATTGTCAGTACCTGATCGACCATTTCAGCTGCAGAGAGGTTTCTGATGAATCCTCTTTTGCCTGTAGCGCAGAAAAGGCACTGAACAGCGCATCCTGCCTGTGTTGAAATACAGGCAGTAAGGTTAGGTCTATTATCAAAGCGCATAAGAACAGTTTCTACTCTCTCTCCGTCGGTCAGTTCAAGCAAATACTTTATAGTTCCATCCTTACTTATCTGTCTTCTGGCTATAGAAGTAGCGTTAATTTGATACGTTTTTTCCAGCTTATTTTTTAGCGATTTAGAAACGTTAGTCATTCGGTCAAAACTGTCTGCACTTTTAATATAAATCCAGTGATGCAGCTGTTCTGCCCTGAAAGCTGGTTCTTGCATATATTCTATTAGTGTTTGCAATTCTGGTTTTGTTAAACCGGTTAGAATTTGTTTGTTTGCAGTGTCTTTCATATCATATAGTCTCTTTTAAGTTGAAAATAGTTTTATTTATAAACCGATCTAACCTAATTATAAATGAAATAGAGAAAAAGCATTTATTGAAAATCGAAACCAGAAAAATCTGTCATTCTGTTTATGCTTCAGTCTTTTGAATCTGTTAGTTTTAAGTAATACTAAGAGTGCATCCTCTGGATACGTCTATCGGGCTGGCAGGTCAGCATTCAGGGTGCATTAAATTTAATACATTTGTATTATTCTTTAAAATTATTATTATTTTTTCTATTGCTTTACATATAAATGATTTTCGCTAAAAAATACTACAAATATATCTATAACAATTTGCTTCAAACCTTAATAATAATGTATGATAAATAAAGAAGTTATTCTGTCATAAAAGATACAAGGGGAAGGTATTCAATGGGTAAAGAGCCAGAAAGAACGTTTTGTCCATACATAGAAGATGGCGTAACCTGGCTGTGGCGCACACGGCCAAGTAGAAGAAACCCTCACGAAGAAGATAGAGAATGCATAATTTCTTGCACAGGCAATGAATATTGTTCACGAAAACAGCCTGCAAGCTGGGGCGGCAGAGGTCTTGAAGGTGCAAAGCCGAAAGATAAGTGCCCTATATGTATTGATAATCTTTCATGTGAAATGCTCTGTTATTAAAATGTAATGAATAAAATTACGGCATTGTCAAACCCACTGGTAAAAGAAATTAAGTCTTTACATTCCAGAAAAGGTAGAGATAAAGCAGGATTATTTATAATTGAAGGCTTAAAACTTGTTAATGATGCCATTAAAGCAGGTCTTCCGGTCAGGCTGATAGCTTATAATGAAAGTTGCCCGGTTGATTATATTCATCAGAATGTTGATATTGAGCAGTATATTTTTTCTGATGAGGTTATGAAAAAGGTCTCAACTACCGATAGCCCGGTATCCATAATTGCTGTTGCCAGAAAACCTGAAACTAAAAAGGATATACTGCCTGCTATTTGCCAGAAATCGTCTTTAGTAGTTATTCTTGATAATATCAGTGATCCCGGTAATCTGGGTACAATTATCAGAACCTGCTGTGGTGCTGGTATCGATGCATTATTGCTTGCAGGTGACAGTGTAGATTTGTATAACCCTAAAGTTATAAGATCTTCTGCTGGTCTGGCCTGGAAAATGCAGGTCATAAAAGTTAAAGACAAACAACAGCTTGTTGATCAGCTAAAGTCAAGCAAGTTCAGGATTATTGTTGCTGATGCAAAAGCAGAATATTGTTATTATGACAGGGTTTATGGCCAAAAAGCAGCAATAGTATTTGGTTCTGAATCACATGGGGTGTCTGATATATTTATTCAGGCTGCAGATCCTGCTGTAAAAATTCCGATCAGCCAGGATGTCGAATCTTTGAATGTAGCCATATCTGCTGCTATAATTCTTTTTGAAGCCAGAAGACAAAAGGATACAAAAGATGAATGATCCTGAGTTTACCCCTGAAGATGAATCATGCTGTGATGATGAAAAACTGTCTGTTCTTGACCACCTTACAGAACTAAGGTCAAGGTTATTTTATTGTGTAATTGCAGTCTTTCTGGGTTTTGTTATATCGTTCTTTTTTTCCAGGGATCTTATTAACCTGCTTAAGCTGCCATCTGCTGGGCTAACACAGTTTATACAGATTTCACCCGGTGAGGTATTTATCGTTAGCCTTAAAGTATCACTATATGCTGGTATATACCTTGCCCTGCCTGTAATATTTTATCAGTTAATTGGTTTTATAGCACCTGCTCTTCGTAAAAAAGAGAAAAAATTTTTGATACCTTCTGTAATTGCAGCTTTTAGTTTATTTACGCTGGGTGGTATATTTGCTTATTTCATTGCAATGCCTCTGGCCCTGACTTTTTTGCTGGGTTATGGGTCTGATGTAGCTGAGAATACTATTTCCATTTCACGTTATGTTTCTTTTAATGCAGCATTGCTTTTTGCTATGGGTTTTCTTTTTCAAATACCTTTGTTAATGGTATTTCTGGCATTGATAAATGTTATTAATTCAACTATGATGGCAAACTGGTGGAGATATATTATTGTTAGTGCTTTTATTATTGGTGCTGTTTTGACTCCTTCACCCGATCCTTTTGCTCAGTCAGTTGTTGCGGTTGCTGTAATGATACTTTATGCTGTCAGTATAGCTCTTGTAAGGCTTATTAGAAAGTAATTATCGATATCCGAAAACTTGCAGGTAACATTTTGTAAAAACAAAAATCGATCTCTGTAAGCCCTTTGTTGAAAGCCCATAAGCTACTAGTAGTAATAGTTGCTGATAATACTGTATTTCTAAAAATGCAAAATTGTAGTATAATCATTTATGAATATTAGAAGTATTTGATGTTTACATACCAAGACAGGGCTTTTAAATGAATAGAAAGTCAGTATTGTCTAATTGTGAACAATGCGGAGAATTGCATGCTAATGCCAGCCATAAGCTGTGCCAATCCTGTCAGCTTAAAGACAATGAAATTCTTGAATCTCTCTGTTGTTATCTTAAAACAAAACCGCAAATGCACGTTGATGAACTTCTTGAAAAGACTGATTTACCCGGTGATACAATAAAAAGGTTTATAAATAACGGTAAACTCTGGTCTTTTAGCAACCTGCGAGTTAATTGCAAATTATGTGGCAAAGAAATCAATTTGTCATGTGGAAAACTGATTTGTTATACCTGTTATACCAGTCTGGCTAAAGAAACAAGCTCTGCACAAAAGATCGAAAGGTTAAGGAAAACATTGAAAGAAAGAGATAGATATCAGCGAGAATACAGCAAATATTCAGGAGAACAGAGTGATAAGCGCCGTAAGTATGGTTTTAAAAGCACTTTTAAAGATCAGCTGGCTAAATATACTACGGCGAAGGAAGCTGAACTATTGCCGGATATCATGAAAGATTCTCCTATTAAATTAAGTAATGATTTAAAAATGTCTCCCATTCTGATATATGGCTGATAAAGAGAGATAAGGGGTCGTTTGAATTTTTCTGCGGGAGATTAAGGTGTAGCCGGGGTTTTAAAACCCCGGTTGCAAAACCAGCTGACAGCGAAGATTAAAAATCGAAACCTGAATTATAAAAACCCACTCAAAGACAATCCAGCCGAATTCCCTGACTTAAAGCCGAGAAGGAATCATACCCGGGCAACCCACCATCTAGCCCGGGTTTTAGTTATTTTCAGCTAATACTGACATAATAGAGTCGTAATATTCTTCAAAGTTATCGTTTAAAATAGCTTTTCTTGTTTCCTTCATAAGGTTAATAAGGTGATAAATATTGTGAATAGAAAGTAAAATGCTGGCTGTTGCTTCTTTAACCCTGTAAAGGTGCCTGATATAAGCTCGAGTATAGTTTTTGCAGGCATAACACTGGCATCCTGTGACCAGAGGAGAAAAATCTTCTTCAAACTCTTTATTTTTAATTATGCCTTTTCCGACAGGAGTAAAAAAACATCCATGCCGGGCTATTCTGGTAGGATTAACGCAATCAAACATGTCTATACCATATTTTACGCCATTTAACAGGTCTTCAGGAGTTCCTACACCCATCAGATAGCGGGGCTTTGTCTCTGGCATAAATTCAGTAGTATAGTTAACTACTTTATTGATCAGCTCTGTTGTTTCACCAACACTAACTCCGCCTATAGCATAGCCGTGTGCCGGGTATGATGAGATAATATTAGCACTTTCTTTTCTAAGGTCTTCAAAAACAGAACCCTGTACAATCGGGAACAGTGCCTGATATGGCCTGTTATGAGCTTCGAAACAGCGTTCAAGCCATTTATGAGTTCTTTTATTGGCTTTTTGTGCCTCTTCATAGCTGCAAGGGTAAGGCGGACATTCATCAAAGGCCATAATAATATCAGCCCCAAGAGCATTTTGAATTTCCATAGATTTTTCAGGACTTATAAAATGCAATGTCCCATTGAGCGGATCTCTAAATTCAACCCCATCATCGTTAAGTTTTCTGAGATGGGTCAGGCTGAAAACCTGAAATCCTCCTGAATCAGTGAGTATAGGCCTGTGCCAGTTCATCCAGCGATGCAGCCCTCCAGCTTTTTCTACCAATCTGTGACCGGGCCGCAGGTACAGATGGTATGAGTTAGAGAGTATTATCTGTGCTCCTACCTGTAAAAGCTGTGCTTCTGTAAGCATTTTAACAGCTGAGTTTGTGCCAACAGGCATAAAGACAGGGGTTTCAATAATGCCATGAGGTGTAAAAAAGCTGCCTGCCCTTGCCTTTGTTTTTCTATCCGTTTTTAGCAGTCTATAATGGAACATAAAAGAGCAACGCTACTCATATATCCAGCTATCTACGCAGCGTTCCCAGTCAGAAATAATTTCTTCATCTTTAAAAAATAGCCCGATTTCTCTTTTTGCACTTTCAGGGCCGTCTGAGCCGTGAATAACGTTTCTGCCCATATCTATGCCGAGATCGCCTCTTATTGTACCAACATCGGCCTTAACCGGGTTGGTTGCTCCCATTATTTTTCTCATTGTATTGATTACGTCTTTCCCTTCGATGACCATGGCTACAATCGGGCTGCTGGTAATGTAGCTGATGAGTCCTTCAAAGAAGGGTTTCCCGATATGTTCTTTATAGTGTTCTTTTGCAAGATCAGGGCTGACTTTCATGAGCTTCATAGCAACAATTTTGAACCCTTTTTTCTCTATGCGGGTTATGACTTCTGATATTAGCCCTCTTTGAACGGCATCAGGTTTTACAGCAATGAATGTTTGTTCCATTTTTTTTACTCCTTGATACAATCATTTAGACTTGCCGGAAAAAATTCCTGTTTATTACTATACCATTCCACGTAAATAATTAATATATGCTGATAGAAGGCCTCTATAATCTGGAATCTATACATTACTTTCAAGGATCAGTATATATCATTTAATGGCAGGATAAAAAGGGGCCTGTTCAAGATGTCATAATTATTTACAGAAAGAAGAAAACTACAGGCAAACCCTGTAGCTTTCTTTCAATTCAGTATGTGACCTTCTGGATTAAGAGAGCAACCGTTTATGGTAAAAGTTGTTCAAACTATTCGGCAGGTTCTTCTATTTCTGCGGGATCTTCGGTTGCTTCTTCAGCCTGTGCAGCCAGAGATTGTTCCATTCGAAGTAGTACATCCTGGATGTTTGTTAGAGAGCTGGTCATAGACCTCAGCCAATCTGGAAGGCCCTGTGTATTTGCGTTAAGAGTTTCAATGTTCTGAGATAGCTGGTTCATAACAGCTGTTTGCTGTTCTGTGAGTTCCAGCATGCGTTCTTCTCGTTTGGCTTTTTCTGTTGGTTCGCCCTTCCAGTTGGGATCAGCTGCTTTACGTTCCTGAACGTATCTGACCTGTGCCATAGCATCGTTGATTGATTGTCCCATATTTTTTGGAGGATTGAATGAAAAAGGTTGATAAGCAGGTATATCAGGGTTATTTTGGTTAACCTGAGCTAAAACATTTCGAGCATCACCAAGAGCAGATGAACTTAATGTATAGAGACTGTTATAAACATCCATGCCATTAAGAACGTAACCCTGTTGCTGCATAATGGCATTTGCTTCCCGGCTTACTGAGCTCGCATACATATTGGCATAGCTTAATAGCTGGTTTATGCCGCCGATACCTGATGTAAAAATAATCATTTGATCCTCCCGGGCTATTGAATGAATGAACACTATAGCACTTATTTTATTAATCGGTAAAATCTGAAAAAGCTTTAGAAGCATGGAGTATATACTCGCAGGGTGTATAATAGCTATTGTTATTGTCTGGTAAAACTAATGCAGTATATACTTTAAGGTATTTCTTTGTTGATAAACAATTTAGCCGAAGGGGTTGTTAAAGTCCCTTTTTAGATTATATCTGGCCGGAGGGTTGCAGAACAAAAAATTCAAGAACTTATTAAAATTTGTAACAACTTTGAATTCCTTTATCTGGTGGATGAACCTGAGAAGCTGGTTAGTTATACTTATAAAATCCACAACAACCACCTCATTTCTAATCACGCAGTCGCTTTCTGCTGGCAGCGTGATGTTTTTTTTGAAATAAATTTGAGACTGATGAAAAACTATTATTGTCAGGTGGTTTGCTTTTTGAGGAATGTTTCTACCTTTTCTATATCTCCGGGGGTATCAACACCAATCGGGCAGTAATCAGTAAGAACTGTTTTGATTGAAATGCCGTTATAAAGAGCCCGGAGTTGTTCTAAGCTTTCTGTTTGTTCAATTTCTGCCTGTGGAAGGCTGCTGAGTGTTAGTAGGGTTTCTCTTCTATAAGCATAGAGGCCTATATGAAGATAATAATCGCAGTATGTCTGGTTCCGCTGATAAGGTATACAGCTTCTTGAAAAGTAGAGCGCAAAATGATTTTTATCTTTTACAACCTTGACAACATTTGTATTTTTAAGGTCTTCAGGGTTCTGGCATTTTCGTATAAGTGTTGTCATCTGTATTGATGTATCTTCAAAAAATGGTCTGATAGCCATATCAATACTATCTGGGCTTATAAGAGGTTCATCACCCTGAATGTTTACCGCAATGTCGATATTTTCGTTATTTTTAACAACTTCAGCCAGCCTGTCTGTTCCGCTTTTGTGATCTCTGGAGGTCATAATAACATTACCACCAAAAGACTTTACAGCCTGTTCAATGCGGGTATCATCTGTTGCTACAACTATATAATCTATCAGGGATGCTTTTTGAGCCTGTTCATAAACTCTTTCTATCATAGTTTTGCCAGCAATCATGGCAAGAGGCTTGCCGGGGAATCGTGTTGAGTCGTATCTGGCAGGTAAAATGGCGTATATCATTGGTGTCCTACTTTAGTGCATAGAGTCTGCTGTCTTTAGAGCCTATATAAAGGGTGCCGTTATTGATTAGTGGTGATGAGATAATCATATCGCCTGTTGCATATTCCCAGAATAGGTGGCCAGTCATAGCGTTTAGTGAATAGATATTTTTATCTCCTGAGCCAAAGAAGAGCGTATTGCCAACTATGGCCGGTGAAGAGTTAATAGATCCGGGAGTTTCAAACTTCCAGACCAGTTGTCCGGTAGTTAAGTCGAGGGCGTACATAGTTCCATCGAAGGATCCTACATACACACGTCTGTTATCAGCTGCCGGAGTGCTATTAATAAGCCCTCCTGTTTTATAATTCCATTTGAGAGAACCAGTTTTTTTATCGATGGCATAAAGGTTTCCGTCCATAGAGCCGATAAACACTGTGTTATGATTGCTTATTGGTGATCCAGATATGATGCCCTCTGTTCTGAACGCCCAGATAGGTTTTCCATCAGAGAGATTCAGGGCATAAAGGTGTCTGTCATATGATCCTATATAGACGATGCCGTTATCAATAATCGGAGATGAGTCAATTACGCTGTTTGTTTTGAAAGTCCAGATTATATCACCTGATGAGGCATCGAAAGCGTATACGTTTTTATCTCTTGAGCCAGCAACCAGGTAGTTATGTCTAATAGCAGGGGATGAATTAACTTCTCCGCCGGTTTTGTAGGTCCATTTAACAAGGCCGGTATTAATATCGAGTGCATATATTTTTGAGTCTTTAGAGCCAAAGAATACAGTATTCCCGAGTATACATGGAGAGGATGTAATGGGTCCATCAGCCTTAAATGACCATTCTTGCAACCCATTAGTTCTGTTGACGGCGTAAAATGTTTTATCATTAGCGCCAAATAATACCAGGTTGTTCCATGTGGCGGGTGATGATTCAACAGGTCCGCTGGTTACGTAGCGCCATTGGAGGTTTCCTTTGGGGGCAATCATAGAATTAATGTACTGACTTCTGAATTGAGATTCGCTGATAGAATAAGTGGGCGTATATACAGGTTTAGATGTTTTTGGTGTGGATACCATATAGCATCCACCTAAAATAAGGGGCATTAAAAACAGTGCTATTAACCTGATACTTTTGATTTTTGATATTTTTAACATCTCGTTACCTCAAAAGACAGACAAGATAAATTTACTATGGAACTAGCTCTCCGGGCAAGTTAAATGTTTATAAAGATGCTTTCAAATCTATTATTGATTGAGGCAGAAATCTTAGAACTGATATTCCCCGGCAGTCTTTTATAAATTATGTGTATAACAAAATTAATACTGATAGTGTCCTTTATAGAGATATTAAGTAGCTTAAAAGTACTAGATTAAAGTGTATTAAGCATACTTTCTACTGGGAGGTTTGTTATTTAAATAGACTAGCAATAAAAGGAGTGGCAATATTGGCATTAAATTTCAATTAGCATAATAGATGTTCTCTTTAATGCTCTTAATAAAAAATAAAAACCGTCACCAGGTTCAGTAACGGTTGCAAAATGATACTAAGGAGACAATCAAATCAATAAAACTAATACTATCATTAGTTAGTATTATTTGATTTCCCTATACGTTAATCGAAAAATAATCAGGCTGCAACAGTAATTCAATCCGATTGTTACAATTCTTAACCCTATGAGCGTTATGAATCTTTATAGGTAATGTATATACAATGTATACAATATTTATTTTCAGCTATCCTGATAATTTTAAAAACTTTCAAAAAAGGATATAGAAGGTTCTATTTATCTTATGTTACACTGATTGCTTTATTATTAAGGTTATGCTTTTGGTTTTGGTGGAGGTTTTATTGATCTGTCAAAAACTTCTTTTCTTCCGACATTGCCATTGCCTGAGAGATCACCATTTTTATCTTCTTCTTTTTTGTCTTCCTTGCTCAAAATCTTTACAATCATAGGTGTATCATCATTATCAGTTATCTTTTCACCGGTAAGTTCTGAAAGTGCTGCTAAAACTCTCTGGGCCTGTTCACTGCCGGGGATCAGTTTTCTAATTGTAACGTCACCACCTGAATGTCTGTGAATGACCTTGATGTTATGACCTATACCGAGAAGCTTTTTCAGGCTCTCAACAGGGTCAGCTATAAAATCACTTAATTTTAAAGGTTTTTCATTCTGAAAAAATTCGTTATCCACTCTGACAAAAATGTCACCTGTTTTTTCGGTGTTAGAAAAATCTAAATGTACGATGTCATGTTCTGGCAGGCATTTTTTAACGAACTTATCAGCCTCTTTGCAGGCACGTTGAATATCTTTTTTCTCTTTTAGCTGGCTATAATTGCCAGCATCAAGACGACCTCTAAATGCTAAACGGGTATAATCAATACCAGTGGTCAACATAAAAACCTCCCGGGTTTTGTTACAAATTAATATTCTATTTTTTTTAATAATTCATCGGGGAAATAATTGAAATGTTACTTACCATTAAACAACTTCAAGAAAATATGTTTATATTATTTGTTGAATAATTTACAAAATGTAAAGAATTCAGTATTTTAAGGCAGTTAAAAAGCTGACCGGGTCTATCATAGTTAAGGTATGAGATATCTTCTATTGTGATAGAATTAAAGGCTGCTTAAAGCCTTAAAATCAATAGCAATTATAAGAAAGACTAATGCATAACTATAACAATAGATTTTTTGTTTTCGATTTTTAAAAATTTTAAAAGTAAAGATATGGGTTGAACGAGTCGATTGGCCTGGGCCTTCAAAGCCTGAATTAGCCCGAAATAAAACTCTCTCAAGAGTGCACTTAGTGCACTCCGGTAGTTATTAGCCTCCTTTCCACTTTTGAGTCATTCAGAATACAGCGAAGGATCTGTTTGTAAAGTGTATAATTCCTGGAAGCTGACCCCTGGGGTGGGTGGGCGGGCCCTGAGGGGGCGAAGCCCCCTTTCCTTTATATAGCTATGTGCCAGTCAGGGCAAGGGTTTTGAAAATCAAAAAAAATTTAAGTTATGCACTGATCTTAAGAATTAATGTAGTATACGTTTTTTTAATACCTCGTTACATTTCAATAGTATTAACCCTTTCAGTTTACCGGATTGTAGTAAAATAATACTCAAACAGAAAAAACTCTGTGAGGTAGAGATGAACGAGAAACTACAAGCATTAAAAAAAAAGGCTTTAGCTGAAATAAGCCAGGCCAAAGATCTTGGTGAGTTGGAAAACATTAAAATTACTTACCTGGGCAGAAAAGGTGAAATTAACCTTATAAGAAAGTCCATTAAAGAGGTACCACCGGAAGATAGGCCCCAATTCGGCAGTCAGGTCAACGACCTTAGCAAAACAGTTGAAACAGGCATAGAAGAAAAACATCAGCTTCTCTTTAGAAAAACCATTGATGAGAAGCTTGAAAAAGAGAAAATAGATGTCACATTGCCGGGTATTTACCGTAGCTACGGCAAAAAACATCCGCTGTCAACAACAACTGAAGATATAGTAAGTATTTTCGTTAAAATGGGCTATACCCTTGTGCCTTACGAAGATAGCCCGGAAGTTGAAACAGAGTATTATAACTTTGACTCGCTGAACTTTCCGCCAGACCACCCGGCAAAAGATATGCAGGATACATACTATACGACCTTTGCCCCTAACGTATTGCTTAGAAGTCAGACCTCAAACTGTCAGGTAAGGTATATGAGCAAGAAAAAACCGCCAATACAGGTGATAAACCCGGGCAGGGTATACAGGTCAGAAGCAGTTAGCAGCAGAAAATATAATCTCTTTCACCAGATAGAAGGTTTTATGGTTGATAAAGATATCACATTTGCTGATCTCAAAGGTTGTCTTAATGAATTTATCAGGCAATATTTTGGAGGTAGAAGAGAAACACGATTTAGAACAAGCTTCTTTCCTTTTACAGAGCCAAGCGCAGAAATAGATGTTCAATGCATTCTCTGTCAGGGCTCTGGATGCAGGCTTTGTGCCAGAACCGGCTGGCTTGAAATACTCGGTGCAGGCATGATTGACCCCAATGTGCTCAAAGAAGCCGGTATAGACCCTGAGATTTATAGCGGGTTTGCCTTCGGCATGGGTGTTGAGAGGCTTGCTATCCTTAAATATGCGATAGACGACATCAGACTGTTTTTCAATAACGATTTACGCTTTCTGGAACAGTTTTAAAGGCAGGTAGAAATATTTAAAGGTATAATATATGCTAGTATCATTAGAATGGCTGGGCGATTTAGTAGATATAAGCGGGTTATCTCCAGAAGAGATAGCACACGCCCTTACAATGTCAGGGTTAGAAGTTGAAGATGTTGTATACATAAAACCTAAATTTACCAGAGTATTTTCGGCACAAATTAAACAAATTGAACCGCATCCCGACGCTGATAAATTGCGTCTAGTCACTGTAGACTATGGCCAGGGAATTCAAAAGGTTGTTTGCGGTGCTTCAAACATCAAAGAAGGTATGCTTGTTCCTTTTGCTATAGAAGGTGCAAGCGTTTTTAACCGCAAAGATAATAAAGAGTTTGTGTTGAAAAAAGTTAAGATAAGAGGTGTTGAATCCTGCGGTATGATTTGCTCTGCTGTTGAACTGGGCTTCGATGGCCCTGAATATGAACCTTTTAGTGAAGGCATTCTGGCTCTGAGCGAAATGGATCGCTTTAAAAACACTACTATTGAAACGGGTATACCCCTGGAACAGCTCTTTAATCTTAAAGAAGACGTCATACTCCATACAGCCCCTACAGCCAACAGGGGTGACCTGATGAGCATGAGAGGTATCGCCAATGAAGTAGCAGCTATTTTTAACAGGCCTGCTAAAAAACCGCTTATCAAAGTGGATATAAATACTTCCGGCAGCATAGAAACCTTTGATGTCAGTATTGCTGACTCTGATACATGCAAATACTATGCATTGGGAATGGTTAAAGACATAATAACAAAACCTTCCCCTGAGTGGATGGCCAGAAGACTTGAAGCATCAGGCATGCGTTCTATTAACAACGTAGTTGATGTTACAAACTATGTAATGCTTGAATTCGGCCAGCCTCTGCATGCTTTTGATTATCATAAGTTGCCTGAAAAAGATATATGCGTCAGAAGAGCAAAAACAGGTGAAAAAATAACTACTTTAGATAGTATTGAAAGAACACTCTCCCCGGATAATGTTTTAATTGCTACATCTAAAAGGCCTGTTGCACTGGCAGGGGTCATGGGTGATGAATCCAGTGAGGTAGATGATAATACTACTTGTCTTGCCATTGAATCTGCATATTTTACACCAGCTACTAACCGTCGTTCAAGCAGAAAAGCAGGTATTAGAACTGAAGCCTGTGCACGCTTTGAAAGAGGTGTGGATATTAAAACAGTACGGATGGCTCTAGAAAGGACAATGCAGCTTCTAGTTGACCTTGCTGATGCCAGAACTGCAGGTATTTTTGAAGCAGGTACTATTGATCTTGAACCTGTTATTGTTGAACTGAGGTTTAACCAGGTCAAACGTATTCTGGGAATGGAAATAGAACGTGATAAGTGTATTGAAATACTCAAAAACCTGGACTTTACACTTATCGAAAATAACGAAAATTTAGCCAGGTTTCAGGTGCCATCATACAGAACACAGGATGTATACAGAGAAATTGACCTCATAGAAGAGATCAGCCGTATTTATGGTTATGATAAGATACCAGAGAGCCTACCCCGGAGTGCTGAAATACCACAACTGCCTGAAGAAGATCGTCTTTCAAGTCAAATTAAAGATATAATGCGAGGCATGGGTCTAAATGAGATTATCACTTCCTCTCTTGTTGGCTCTCCGTTGCTGAGCTGGTGTTCTATGCCGGTAGATGAAAACAGCGTTGTTAAAGTAACTAATCCCCAGTCTGAAGAATACACTATGTTAAGACAGAGCATGATACCGAGTATTCTTCAGGTAGTCAAACTAAATATTGACAGGGGTATTAAAGATATATGGGTTTTTGAGATTGGCAAAACCTACCACATTGAGAGAGAAGCCAGCCAGAAAGACCCGGGAACGACTGAAAATATTATTCTTGCTGGTGCTATTTCAGGTGACCCTCAAAAAGGTAAGTGGCATACTGAAAACAGCATTGATTTTTATGTTTTAAAAGGCATAATAGAGAACCTGTTTAAGACTCTCGGGCTTAATAAGAGGTTTGTATTAAACCCTGTTTCAGATGTAAGCTATTTGCATCCTGGCAGGTCTGCTCTATTAGACATTCTAGGCAAGCCTAAATCTATAGACAGCTATAAATATCCGTTTGCAGGAAAAATAGGTCAGCTTCATCCAGAGCTTGTCAGTAAATGTAAGCTCGGTCAGGATGTTTATATTTTTGAAATAGATGTTTTGCAGCTTCTTAAGAGTTTGCCACGCACGACTCCTGTTTATAAATCTGTGCCTCAGCACCCTTCAGTCTTGAGGGATATAGCCTTTATCGTTAATAAAGATGTTAGATATGATGAGCTAATAAAAATCATACATAAAGCAAGTTCAACTCTATTAAAAGAGGCTGAAATCTTTGATGTTTATACCGGCAAAGGTATACCAGAAGAGGCCAGAAGTCTTGCCCTTCACCTCACACTTCAGGATCCTGAAGCGACGCTGACTGATGAAATTGTTGAAAATGAAGTTGAGAAAATAAGGGCAGAATTGAAAAACGCCTTTAATGTTACATTTCGTTAAATTCAATATTAATGCATTTGATAATATGCCGGTGTTATTATCACCGGCATATTTATTTATTCAAGAATAATTCATACTTTTAAAACCTGTTCTTTTATTATTATAAAACTTTCTCTCTATAACATTTTTTAACTTTTTTATTAGTAATTATTAAAGATTTAAAAGTAATTTGACGATAATAACATTAAGATTGATTAAACATTCAGGGGCAAACTTCAGATTAAATAATTAAATTATCTTTAATATGCTGATAATACCTGCTTTTAATCGCCAGGATAAGCTCAGGTTAAAGACATATTAAGACAAATGAGGAAGATATTATGATAAGAGAGACCAGAGGTATCTCAATAGCAGAAGCAGTAATAGTTATAGCACTTGTTTCTATTGTAACTATTCTTATGTTGACAGCACTGGGTGGCAATATCAATGATATGTTTACTAAGAGTACCGGTGAATTTCAGGGTTTTCAGCCCTTTGGAGAAACCTCAGGAATAATGATGTCTCCAGGTGACGATGGAGGCGATGAAGGATCAGAAATTCCTGCAGAAACTCCTGCTGAATAATTTTTGCTTCTGTAAAATTTTATTAACTTCTTTAACCTTTTGCTATCCTCAAAAGGAGCTTTACTACACACTTAGAAAATTTGTGTTTTTTAATCTATTCAATTTTTTTAAAAATTTTCCAATTTTAATGCGATGTAATCCTGATTGATATATAATCTAAATCAAACAGGAACTTTTCATCATTTTTCATTTCATATTTTATAAACAATAGTTTCTTATTCACTAACAAAAACCGGAGTATTACACTCAATGCTATTTATAAGTCACTCGGAACCAGCAAAACGTTTATTAATACTATTTTGTATTTTAATGATAACAGGTTGTTTGCCTTCAATAGCTTCTGATAAGCCACTGGATCCTATTACTACTATCAACGCTAAGGTTGAATATAATAAAGTGGTTCCTGAAAGTCTTACAGACATTAATCTTGAGATTAATGAAGAAGAAAAACACCAGCTGAGAAAAGATTCACCGGAAGTTTCAATGGATGACAGAATAAGATTGACCCCGGAAGAAGCAGAATTGAAAGATGCACTGGAATTCCAGAAAGCCAACGATGTTGAAGATATAAAAATATTATGGGATTCTACAATACATAGAAACCCGGTAATAAGGTTTGCTCTTGAAAAAATTGCAACACCTCCTGAAAAGAGGGCTGCAAAGTCTTCTCTAATGGCCCGTACCCTTTCAACAATGATACAGGGTACAGCTATTTTGCCTACTATCTTTGGTATGGGCGCAGCAACAGAATATACATCTGCTTTTGGCGGGCAAATAATCAATAATGCCTTCTCTAAAAAATTTGTACCCGAACAGGGCATGCCATCAATTACTGAGCCAGAGCTAATTCAGCTTACAGGCTTTATTGAAGAACTTCAGGATACGCTTATTAAGACGTATTTTGATTATAAAAATGCTCTTGAAAGCCTTATGCTGGAAAGAAAAAACCTTGTTTTGCAGCAGGAAAACTACCAGAAAGCTGTGAAAGCTAATGATCAGACTGCTATCATTATAGCTTCGGCTCTTTATGATAAGTCCAAACAGTCTGAACTTCGACTAAGACAGCAGGTTAAGCTTAAAAGGCTCCAGCTGGAAAGGCTCGCAGGCATTGAGCCTGTCGCCCAGCTCAACCTGGTAATACCCGAAAACCTTATGGATGCTAAATATAATTTTGAACTCTCAAGTATCAAAAAACAAACACTTAAAACACAGAAAGCCATTGAGGATGAAACTTCTATTATTAAAGCCTCGGAAAATAATGATATAACGGGAGTGATGTCAGGCTCGTTTACTCCAGATGCTGAGGAGGGTACTGATGAAGTTGAATAAAATATTAATATACAGTATTTTGCCCCTCTTAATCTCTTTACAGCCTGCCATAGCGCAGGATATGAAACCTTTTGCCCCTCCTGTAGATATTACAACAAAAAGTCTTGAAAAGGCTTCTATTTTGTCAGTTCCTTCTTTTAAATCTGACAAAGAATCACTTAAACCTGATCTTGAAGAGGAAAAAGAAACTTTTAAAAGTGATGATATTGATGCTTTCTGGGGAAAAAAAGAAGATAAAGTAAGTGATAAAGATACTTTAGAAGAAAAAATACCATATAAAGATAACATAAAAGCAATTTCTTCTCCTGCAACTTCTGATAAGTCAGAAATAGCAAGTATGTCAGATCAGTCAGTACATAATACTACAGGGCTTATTTCAGAAGTTGAAACACTTTCTCAACAAGCAGATACAATTAGTTCAACTAGTAATACACTTGATACTATTGATTCACAGACCAGCAAGATAAAAGATGACTTCGATATAGAAGGATCAAATAGCAGCGAAAGTGGTGTTCTTGATCTTCCACGTAAAGAAACGTACATTTCAGCCTCGCAAAGAGCCCAGTTGTCTAACATACAAAAGCAGGCAGATGAAATAAATCTTGAACTTCGTATAGAAGAGCCTGAAATATTAAATGATTTGCGTGTCTTATGGGCTGCAGCCGTAGAAAAGAGCACCACTATAAGGCTAGCCATTCAGAAACTTTCTAACCCCAATGAAGGTGAGAAAGGTGAAGATAGTATGGTATCCCGGATATTGTCACCGCTAGCCAGTATGGCTCCTATAGCGGCTCTGGCTACAGGTACACCCACACAGACGGCAGGTGCACTTCTCGGGGGCGGTATGCTGGGCACGCTTACCTCTGACGTAGATTCAGAATACAACAGGAGCCTCTTAAGGGTTTCTGATTTTGACCTCATAATGCTGGCCAAAGCAGTTGATGAATTACAGGCAAAGCTGGTCGTAACTTATTATGAGTATCGTCAGGCTTATGAAAGACTGGTAATAGCAGAGGAAGCTCTTTTGCAGGCCCGTAAACATTATGAAGAGGCTAAAAATTCTGGGAATTTTGCCTCTGAATCTGCTGCGGATGCTTTTTATAGAGAAGCGGTTCAAAACCATCATAGTGCCAAACAAAACTTTATCAGTGCAAGAACTGCTCTGGAACAAATTTCAGGTAACAATGCCATTGTATATGTAGAAACAATGCAAAACAAGCAAGAAGAAGAATCAGCTGGCGCAGAAGAGATGCCGGCAGATAGCGTTCCTTTACAGGAAAAAGCAGCAGCCAATGACCAGAAATAAGTTTAATATAGAAGGTTTTATTGCCTCAGTCTAATAATTGTAATAAAAAACCTGCAATTAATAGCCTAATTTTTCAATATTTGCTATTATAGAATTAATTCACTAAACCAGGTTGGAAACTCAAAATGTGATTTAATAGTTAAAGAGTTTTTAGAAATAGATAATTAAGGGAAAACCTCTTTAATGAAAAGTGATACAATAGCAACAACAGAAGCTGCAGAGGGCAGCTCGCCCGATCCGCATTCGTTTAATTATCAAAAAGAACAGATTCTTAAAAAAGCGAATAAAGCAGTATATGCCGCTTTAATTGCAAATCTTGCCATCTTTTCAATAAAACTATTCTTTGGCATTATAGGCAGAAGCTCAGCCCTGTTATCAGAGGCGATACACTCTCTGGCAGATGCATTTAATAGTTTTTGCCTGATTATTGGTCTTGCAAGATGTAAACGACCTCCTGATGCACTACACCCCTTTGGGTACGGGCTTGAGGCTAATGTGTGGACACTTATGGCCTGCTTGCTGATGTTTCTCGGTGCGTGCCTATCTCTTTATTGGGGTTTTGAAAGATTACTCGTTCATCATGATGTTACTGATCTTTATGAACACTTTGACTATATTATTATTGCCCTGGTATTATCTTTAGGGTTTGAGTTCTGGGCAGTTAATAATGCCTCAAAAGCAGTGCTCATAGAGATTAATATTATTACCAGAAACCCCTTTAAAGCTTTCTGGATATCAATGAAAAACATGCATAAAGTCAAAAGTCCTACCACCCGTTTTGTATGGTTTGAAGAGACAGCAGCTACTTTAGGTGTTATGGTAGCTCTTGTTGCAGTAACTATGGCAAGATTTTTCTTTCCTGAAGAGATTGCCTATGTCCCTGACGGTATAGCCTCACTAATAATAGGCTTGATTCTTCTTTCGCTGGCTATTTACCTGTTTTCAAATTATTTAATTACCCTTGGTGCAGCAGCAAAACCACAGGTAGAAAAAGTTATTAAAGATACTACCCTTGCCATTAATGGTATAACGGAAGTCTGCGACCTTAAAACGATGGATCTGGGTGTGTCAGGTCTTATTGTTAATATGGAAGTGGAAGTTGACCCTGAAACACAGGTTAGAGATGTTGATGATATTACCCAGAAAATTGAAGATAAACTTAGATGCAAATTGCCAATTATAAGTCACGTAAACATTGAAGTGCAGGCTTATGAGTTTGAAGAAAACTGGAGTGAGCGTTTTGAAGCTTTGATTGAAGAAGGTATTGAAAAAGACGTTATTAACAGACGTGAAGCCCGCATTCTTCTTAACACATATGAGTTTACAGATACGACAGTAGATGAAGTAATGGTACCAAGAACCGAAATGGATTGTCTCGATATTAATGATTCCATCTCAGAGCTGATAAATCTGGTTGTTGAAACCGGACATACCAGAATACCTGTTTATGATGAGAATATTGATAACATTGTTGGCCTTGTTCACTCTAAAGATGTATTTCCGCTGTTCCAGAATGGAAATGCCGACAGAGAAATCAAATTGAGGGATCTAACACGGGAATTGCCTATTGTACCTGAGAATAAGCCAGTTAGCAAGTTGCTGCATGAATTTATAAGCAATAAGTTTCAAATGGCTCTAGTAGCAGATGAACATGGTGGCATAGCCGGACTTGTTACAGTAGAAGACCTTCTTGAAGAAATTTTTGGCGAAATATGGGATGAATATGATATTGAAAAAGTAGCCATCAAGCGTGTGGATAAGAGTACAGTGCTTCTAGCTTCAAGGGTAGATATAGAAGAAATTAATGATCGCTATAATCTTGATATTTCTGATGAGGAATTTCAGACTATTGGCGGCTTTATTTTTGGCCAGCTCGGCAGGGTTCCTGTTGTTGGTGATGAGGTTTGCGTAGAGGATGTAGTATTCACAGTAGAAATGATGGATGGACACAAAATTGAGCTAATCAGGCTCTATCGCCAGGATGGTCTGTTTGATGCACTTGAAGAAGAAGAACGTAAGGTTAGAGAAGAAGAAGAAGAAGAAAATAACCACAATGGCAATGGTTAAAATGGTGGCGAGATTTTAATCTATCTTTATTAGCTATTTAATATCTTTATAACAGACCAAAGAACGGTTTAAGAAAGGTTTTGCAATAGTAATTATGGCTATGGGGTTGAGGCCAGGCTACACCGGGTAAAACTGATTATTGAAATTCTGTAGGCAGTTCCATTTTTTCAGTTGCAGCTTTAAGCTTAATGTGCTCATCAATTTCATCTATATAAATAATTGATGGCCCATAGTCTTGCATTGTCTGTAATTTTTTATCCAGAATCTTCATAAGCACCTTTGAATAAATATTGGCAGATACAAATACTTTTCTCATTGACTCTTCATCTTCTTTTTCAATTTCTTTTTCAATTTTTTTAATTTCTCCATCTATAAATTGCATTTTCTTTTGAAGAGCCAGCTTTGTTTTAAGCAATTTCACCATATTAGTCTGAAAGTTTGGCGGCAAATTGGCAGTCTTTTTCTTCAAGTCTTCCATCAGAGATATTGTTTTGATGACTTTTTCAATTTCTTTTTTAAACTTATCTTTTTCTGTCTCAAGATCTTCAAGCTTCTTTCTATCAATAAAGCTTTTTATTATTATTTCAGTAAAGTTTGATGACCCTGAACCCATTGCTTTGGCCCAGACAAAGTTTGATGCAACTATTTTGCCGCCTGATATTTGTCCTGATTTAGCAGATTTGGGTTCTCCTTTTGCAATAACTGATTTAGCTATGACATTAGAATTCAATATTGCCTCATCAACAATTACAGAGCCTTCTGACTCTATATCTGAAAAATAAATATATTTTGCTGCAAGATTCTTCTGACACTTGATTTTACCCTTGTTGACACCACCCAGCATGGTTACCATTCCGCCTGATTCAATAATGCCACCATCAACAATACCTTCTACTACGACATCTTTAGGTGTTTTAACAGTAAAATTATTTGTTACAGAGCCTTTAATTATTATCGGGCCATCAAATTCAATTGATCCCGTAGAAAAATCAACATCACTATTTACTACATATGTTTCGTTTACTTCAACTTTGCCATCATAAGCTATCAGGGGTATTCCAACAATCTGAGATACAACGCCTTCAGGGGCCAGCTCAGTATTATTACCGCAAAATTTCTTTAATAGATCGACAGTTATTTCATGATATTTTTCTGCCGGTATTTCTTTCCCGGTAACTGTTAACCCATTTGTGCCAGGGCGACCTTTTTTAATGTATACAAGTAGTTCATTTTTTTGTACGACTTTAAATTTTATCATCTCATAGAAATTTGCCCTGTCGTCAGTTAGGATAGAAGGGGTAAATTGCTTGTTTCGCATATCTTCAAAGGTATAACTGACTTTATCATGGACTGTTGGCACTGCTGGTTTGCCTTTAGCAATTTCAATAGGTTTATCTTTATATTTCAGGTTCTGGCTGATTTTTTCTTTATCAATACCATAAACAATATCATATTCTTCGCAGGCCGACAGAACATCGGGCACACCCGGGTAGGTGAGCTCTTTTTGCTTCTCAAGGACAGCCTTTTGTACCACCATTGTTGCACTCAAGCCATCATCACTTATTTTAAGGTGAAGTGCCTTATGCATATCTGTCAGCTTTCAATAACAATTACTATTTTGCTGAGATAATCCTACCTCATAATAGCACATAAAGAAGGTATTATAAAAGTGATTTACACTGTAATCTTTATGAAAACAATTATTTATTACTTATCAAAATTCCATTTAATGCAATGCATACTGCTATTTTTAGGGTATACACAAACAGAATAAACCTCACCGGGCTCTAAAGGCTTGGCTTTTACGATTTCTCTACCGTTGTAAGGCACATTTCCGTAAGTAATTTTTGTAGGAGAAAACTCCAGAAACTTGACCTCCCACATAATAGAAGCTCTTTTATAGCGTGGTTGTTTCTCCCCTTTGAATATTACAATATTTGTAACAGGAGCATAATCTTTATACTGGCCGATAGAACACAAATTTTGTTGCCTGCAAATTTCATATGTCTTTGAAAAGAAAGTAAAAATAGGTGTCAGGGCATCTTTATAAACTACTGGCTTAAAAACGATATCTACATCTTCAGTATTAGAAGGCGATAGAGGCAGTTGCTGGGCCTGTATTACAGATGTATTAATAAAAATAATTGTCAATAAAACCAGAAATGTTGATAAAACCTTTTGAATGCCTGCCATAATCTTTAGATCCTTTATTCTTTCTAATGTTATGTTGAAAAATAGTGTAAATTGTTTTAAAAATTCGCTTATTAAACTGAAAAATAATATAATAATGAGATCAATTTATTACTTAAAGTTTAAACATAAAAAAAGTTAACAAATCTTGAAGAAATTTAAATCAAAATATGACAAAAAAGAAGCAAAAAGATAATACAGGTTCCGTTAAAATCATACCTCTTGGAGGGCTGGGAGAAGTAGGAAAAAATTCCTGGATCTTTGTATCAGAAGATTCCTGGGTCATTATTGATGCCGGCATCGGCTTTCCTTTCAATGAATATCCGGGGGTTGAGCTTATCTATCCTTCAATAGATTATATTATAGAAAATAAAGATAAGATTAAAGCGCTGATAATAAGCCATGCTCACGAAGATCACATAGGTGGAGCACTAAGAATACTATCTCATATAAGTGTACCTCTGGTGTATGGTTCAAAATTGACAGTTGCTCTGCTGGAAAGAAAACTGGAAGAAGCCAGTATCAGTGTATCAACATCTTTTAATAAAGTATTACCTCGAGAAGAAATAACTATTAATCCTTTTAAATTTAAATTTCTCAGAACAACACACAGCGTACCGGATTGCTTCGCTCTTTTGATTACCAGCCCAGCAGGAAAAATTATGTTTACAGGTGATTTCAAGTTTGATTTTACACCGATAGATGGTGAACAATTTGATATACCTGCTATTGTAGAAGCCGGCAACGAAGGCATTAAATTGCTTATTTCAGATAGTACCAATGTTGAAAGAGAAGGTTTTAGCCTGTCTGAAAAAACTGTGGGCCCTAATATACTTAAAATATTTGAAAAAACACCAAAAAGAATCTTTATAACAACATTCTCCAGCCATATCCATAGAATACAGCAAATTATTGATGCTGCTGCAAAAGTCAAAAGAAAAGTTGCTGTCGCAGGATATTCTATGGAAGCATTCTTTAAAATAGCAAAAGATACAGGTTATCTGAAACACCCGGATGGCCTAGTAATACCACTCGAAGAAATTCTAAAATTACCAGAAAATGAGATAGTTATTGTAACATCAGGATCTCAGGGCGAACCATCTTCAATACTAGCAAGGATGGCTAGAAAAGAACATAAACACTTGCAGGTCATACCTGGTGATACAATAGTCTTTAGTGCTAACCCTATACCAGGCAATGAAAGAGCCGTTTCAAAACTGCAGGATGATCTCTGTGCGCTGGGTGCAGATCTTGTATACGGTAGATCCTGCAATATACATGTTAGCGGACATGCTGCAAAAGAAGAACAAAAACTGATGATAGCACTAACAAGACCAGAACATTTTCTTCCTGCCCACGGAGACTATAGAATGCAGGTTCAACATGCAGAACTGTCTGCAAATATGGGCGTTGATCCGCAAAATATTTACATCTTAAGAAATGGTGATGTTCTTGAATCCTGTGATGATGGGTTTAAAGTAATAAACAGCCAGATAGATGCTGCCCCTGTCTATTATGACTCTATGTACGGCGGAATAGTCAATGAAGCAATACTGAAAGACCGAAATAAACTGGGGCAGGAAGGGTTAATACTTGTTTATGCTTTAATTGATAAAGATAGTGACTTAAAAACAGTGGATATCATCTGCCGTGGAGTTACTTTTTTAGAAAGCTTTGATGAAACACAACTTGCAAAAAGCGTTTCAAATGCAATATTTAAATCTTATGAACGTATGAAAAAGTTTGGTACATCAGATGAAAATAGCCTTAAAATTATCTGTAGAGACCTGATAAACAAGCATACAGAAAAGAAATTATACTGTAAACCTGCCATTTTAGTATATACAAAATTTGAAACCCAACAAGGAGGATTAAAATAATGGACTGGTGGCTTATATTTTATATTGTTATGGGTATATCATTGTTTATAGTCATGTTCTTTGCTTTATTTGCCCTCGGGCGCTGGATTATGATATTGACATCTAAAGAAATACCTGTGTTGCAAGAAGCAATGGATGCACTCAATAAAAGAGATTTCGACACAGCACTGACAAAATTCAATCGTGTTCTTGAACTTAAACCCATGATGCCTGAAGCACTTTATGGCATTGGCAAAGTCTATGAACTAAAAGGCAACGACACAAAAGCCATGGAATATTTTGAACAAGCAATAAACATTAAAGAACGTTTTGCACCTGCCTACCACGAAATAGGCTGGATATATCACAAAAAACAGGAATTTGATAAAGCAATTGACTATTATGCAAAAGCCGCTAAATACCAGCGAAAACTAATTCAATCACATATTAATATAGGAGCTATTTACGTTATACAAGGTAAATTCGACCAGGCACTTGAAAAATTTGACGACGCTATGTTTCTTAACCCTAAATATACTAATGCATACGTAAGTGCAGCAGATGTCTATCTGAGGCTTGCAGACTTTCAAGGTGTTATTAACATTTGTAATAAGCTGCAAAAAGAGGTTCCAGAAGACCCTAACTCTTATTTTTTCAAAGGAGTAGCATATTACTTCATTGGAGAAAATCAGAAAATGCAGGAAATGAAAGCGAAAATATATGAAATAAACCCGATAGCCGCCCAGGACTTTGATAATTTCATCAAAAACGCCGAACAGCAAATTAAAATGCTTCAAGAACAGCAACAACAAGTTAATAACCCTCCTCCCCCTTCCAGTAGTACTTCGTAAATTATTATTGTTTTTCAGCTCCGAAAAAATATTTGAATGAATAATTAAAGAGAGCACAATTAACAGGTGCTCTAGTGGTTTTGCATGAAAAAGAATGTGAGTCGCTGTATACTCTTATGTAAATATGTATTGAAAAATGTTAATTTTGTAGTAATCTGACGTTTTTTTTCTGTTAAACTATTCACGGTATTAGCAAAGGATAGTTATTAATTATGAAAGAAAAAGCACTGGGTATATGTCTGGGTGCATCAAACATTAAAGTCGTTGAATTAATAAAAGAAAATCAAACTTTCTTAACAGGAAAAAGTTTTGTTAGAAACCACGAAAGCAACCCGGCAGAAGCATTAAAAGATTTATTATCAATTTTTGATTTGCAAGAATATAACTACATAAGTATTACAGGGCGAAAATTCAAAGACCTTGTTACGTTACCATCTATCACTGAGCCTGAAGCTACTGAATATGCTTTAAAATTTATTGTAAAAGATGATATGAAAATTGATGCTGTTGCAAGTCTCGGTGCAGAAAATTTTATAACCTATATACTTAACGATAAAAACGAGATTTTAAATGTAGAAACTGGCAATAAATGTGCTTCTGGTACTGGTGAGTTTTTCTTACAACAGATAAGAAGAATGAATGTAGATATACAGAAAGCTACTGAACTGGCAAAAAATTCACATATACACAAGGTATCCGGCAGATGTTCAGTGTTTTGTAAAAGCGACTGTACTCATGCATTGAATATTGGTATACCAATTGGTGAAGTTTGTGCCGGTCTTTCTTTGATGATAGCCAATAAAGCTCTTGATCTGCTTGAGAAAACTCCTAAAAACAATGTTATGGTTGTAGGTAAAGTAGCCAACAATGAAGTTGTTATTAATTTTCTTAGAGAAAAAATTAATAATGTCATTATACCTGAACAATATGATGTTTTTGAAGCTCTTGGAGCTGCTTATTATGCCCTTCAAAACAAAACATCATTTGATAAAACAGCTGATATTTTTAAGAATAGTTTTTCTTCTTTTGATTTTCTACCTCCAATTAAAAACGGAGAACCTCTGGTAACTTTTAAATCAATAGAAACTGCAACAGCCAACGAAGGTGATGAGTGCATTCTGGGGCTTGATGTAGGGTCAACAACAACAAAAGCAGTCATAATAAGAACTGAAGATGATAAGATTTTGGCTTCAATATACTTGAGAACAGAAGGAGATCCTGTAAAGGCTTCAAGAAACTGTTATAGAGAACTTAAAAATAAGTTATCTTTTCCCGTAAAGATTATTGGGCTGGGTGTAACAGGCTCTGGCAGGCAAATAGCTGGGCTTCATGCTATGACAGATTCTGTTATTAACGAGATCATAGCACATTCAACAGCATCTGTGTTCTTTGACCCCGGAGTTGATACTATTTTTGAAATAGGCGGTCAGGATGCTAAATATACATATATAACTAATGGTGTACCTTCTGATTATGCAATGAATGAAGCATGTTCGGCTGGTACAGGGTCATTTCTTGAAGAATCTGCTAAAGAAAGCCTGGGCATAGATTATCTTGATATCGAAAAAATTGCTGTTTTAGGCAATAAGCCTCCTAATTTCAATGACCAGTGTGCAGCTTTTATAAGTAGTGATATTAAAAGTGCTTCACAGGAAGGTATTCCTAGAAATGATATAGTGGCAGGTCTTGTTTATTCAATATGTATGAATTATGACAACAGGGTAAAAGGTGCCCGTCCTGTGGGTAAGAAGATTTTTATGCAGGGTGGTGTATGTTATAACAAAGCCGTACCTCTTGCAATGGCAAGTTTAATAGATAAAGAAATTATTGTACCGCCAGAACCCGGTCTTATGGGTGCCTTTGGAGTAGCACTTGAAGTAAAAAACCGGATTAATTTAGGCATTACAGAACCTCAATTATTTGATCTTGATGCTCTTAAAGATAGAGAAGTTGCTTATCTAGGTGAGTTCAACTGTAAAGGTGGTAAAGAAAATTGCGATAGAAACTGTGAAATCAAACTTATTGGTATTGAAGGAAAGCGGTATCCATTTGGTGGAGCCTGTAATAAGTATTATAATCTCTTACAGGGTAAGAAATATGAAACCAGTGAATATGATTATGTTGCTAAAAGGCAGGATATTATACTTAACAAATATCTAATGCCTGCTCCAAAAGAAGAGAACATTACTACTATAGGTATTAACAGGTCATTTTTGTCAAATACTTTGATGCCTCTGTACTATAATTTCTTTACTAAATTAGGGTTTAAGGTCATTATTTCAGACGAAACTCTTGAAGAGGGAATGAAAAGAAAAGGATCAAGTTTTTGTTATCCTGCTGAGGTTGCTCACGGGCAATTTGCGGATCTCTTAAACAAAAACCCTGACTACATTTTCTTGCCACAGGTAACTGAATTATACGTTGAAAAAAGCAATAGCTATAAAAAAGAACATCAATGCACCTGTTTTCTCTTGCAAAGCGAACCCTATTATCTTAGAAGTGCTTTTCGTGAAAAGCTAAATAAACAAAAGGCCAGACTGCTTTCGCCTGTGCTTGATTTTTCACGTGGACTTGATTCTCAGGAAGATGCTTTTATTAAAATGTCTTACGTCCTTGGTATAAACCCATCAAACGCAAAAGATGCCTATGAATTTGCTGTAAAATCGCAACTTGAATCTCAAGCAGAACTCAAATTAACAGGCAAAAAAATTCTAGAAACCATCAAGAAAGATCCTGATGCTCTTGCTATAGTTATTTATGGCAGATCATATAATGCTTTTGCTACGGAAGCCAATCTTGGTATACCGGCAAAGTTTGCCTCAAAAGGTGTCTATGTTATACCTTACGACATGTTGCCTTTTGAAAGCACTATGGTAGAAGAAGATATAACCTGGGCACTGGGGCAAAATATACTGAAAGCTGCAAAATTTATTAAAGATAATCCACAATTATTTGGCACATTTATAACAAACTTTAGCTGTGGTCCTGATTCATTTTTATTGACATATTTTAGAGATATAATGGGCATTAAACCCTCATTAACACTTGAACTGGATAGTCATACTGCTGATGCTGGTGTAAATACTAGAATTGAAGCCCTGCTGGATATCATCGATAGATTTAGAAAGCTTAAAAATGACCAGCCTGTAAATATATTTAAACCTGCAAAAATTGAATTACTTAAAAATGATCTATATTTTGTCGATAATAAAGGTCAAAAACATAATGTTAAAGATGAAAAAGTTCATCTTCTGTTCCCTTCAATGGGCACCCTGACTTCAGAAGCAGCAGCAGCAGCATTCAGGGGTATGGGTTTTCATGCAACAGCACTGCCAGGCAATGACTTTCTTACATTAAAATTAGGACGCAAGAATACCACTTGCAAAGAGTGCTTGCCCCTTATTTTAATGACAGGTAGTCTTGAGAAATACATGAAAAATAATGCAAAAGAAGATGAGCACGTTGTATATTTTATGCCGACTGCATCAGGTAATTGCCGGTTTGCACAGTATAATGTATTCTTAAATAAGTTTATAAAGAAAAATAAAATTAAAAACCTTGCTCTGTTAACTCTTACCTCTGAAAATAGTTATGCAGGAATAGGTACTAGCAACACTCTAACTATCTTAAAGTCCATTATAGTTTCAGATGTTATGGATGACATAAGAAATTCATTGAGAGTTCTTGCAGTTAATAAAGAAGATGCTTTTGATATATTCCATGATCAGTGGTGTAAAATTATTGAATGTTTTGAATCAGGCAATATTAAAACATTAAATGATATCCTTGAAGAAGTAGCTCATACTTTATCTAAAATACCTAAAAAATACCCTTTAAATGAAGCTAAGATTGTTTCTATTCTTGGTGAAATATTTGTACGAAAAAATGAATTTGCCTGCCAGGATCTTTTTGACAGATTAGCTCAAAAGGATATCATTGCTCACGTTGCAACTACCACTGAGTGGCTGCATTATGTAGATTATCTGGTAAAAGAAGGTATTCTTGAGTCTGACTTTTCACTAATAGATAATCTTAAGTTCTATTTAAAACGTAAAATGCAATACAAATATGAAAAAGAAATAAAGTCTATACTTGCGAAATCGGGCTTATGTTTCTCTGAGCCAGTTGACATAGAGAAACTTGTTGACCTGGGCAAAAAATTTGTTGACATAAAGCTAACAGGAGAACCTATTATTATTATTGGAGCTTTCTTTAAAGAGATTCTCAACCACGTTCAGGGTGTTATATCTATTGGGCCATTTGCATGCCTTCCTACAAGGGTGACAGAGGCTATATTAAACGCTGAATCCACTTTTGAAAACAAGATAAACCTAACTGATGATACTGAAACCCTTGAAGTATACAGAGAAGTCTCAAAATTGCCATTTCTGTCTATTGAATCAGACGGAAATCCTTTTCCTACTGTTATAATATCCAGAATTGAAGCTTTTTGCTTGCAGGTTGATAAAGTTCATAGGCTTATGAAAACTGCAAAATCCAAAGAGACAATAAAAACAACTTAAAATAAATACTAAAACAGTTTAAAAACAATACATACATATAATATATTTCTGTCTAATATACTCTTTTAAAAGGGTTTAGCTGTAATTAATGGCTGAAAAAAATACTTCAAAACTTTATTAATTAATATTTTTAATGATATAATGAACGAAATTAAATATTTTAATTAAAATGTAATTTGCTAAAACAGGAGTGGTTAGAGGTTAATGAGCAGTATACTTATTAAAAATGGTTTAATTGCAACTTTTGGCACAGATAATAAGATCATAAACGACCATGCTATCTATATTGAAGAAGGTGTAATTAAGCATATTATACCTCAAAACCTTATTACTGATATCTATAAGTATGCTAAAGTAATTGATGCAAAGGGCAAACTTGTTATGCCTGGTATGATAAATACACATATGCACCTTTATAGCACCTTTGCACGTGGTAGTGCACTAAAGGGGGCACCACCACGGAATTTTGCAGAGATTTTAGAAAAGCTATGGTGGCGCCTTGATAAATCATTATCTGCAGAGGATTTACATTACAGTGCTTTAATACCCTTAATCGGAGCTATTAAGTGTGGTACAACAACTTTGATTGATCACCATGCATCACCGCACAATGTTAAAAACTCTCTTGACATAATATCAAAGGCATACAATACTCTTGGCTTGAGAGGAGTACTTGCCTATGAAGTATCAGACAGAGATGGCATAGAAATAGCCAATGAGGGCATTGAAGAAAACATACGGTTTATTGAAAAACACAGAAAAGATGACATGATAAAAGGGATGTTTGGGCTTCATGCAATGTTTACTTTATCAGATAGAACATTATCCTTTGTTTCTGAGGAAGTAGAGAGGCTTAATACTGGTGTTCATATTCATGTTGCAGAAGATAGATATGATAAAGACTATAATATTGCTCATTATAAGTTGAGTCCGGTACAGAGATTAGACAAGTATGGGCTTGCAAAGCCAAACTCGATTTTTATACACTGTATTCATATTGATGAACAGGATCAAAACATACTTAAGAATACTGATACAATGGTTGTTCACAATCCTCAATCTAACATGAATAACGCCGTAGGCTGTTGTGATCTAATTAGTATTATGGAAAAAGGTATTATGACAGGGCTGGGAACAGATGGCATGACGTTTAATATGTTTGAAGAGCTGGGTATCGCTAATGTGATACATAAACACGTAAGGCAAACACCGAATACTGGCTGGGGAGAAGTTGAAACCCTTATTACTAAAAATAACCCGGAAATAGCATCAAGAATATTTGGTAAAAAAATTGGTGTTATAGAACCTGAAGCAGCAGGAGATGTTATAATTCTTGACTATGATCCGCCAACCCCCCTGAATAGTTCTAATTTCTGGGGGCATATGCTTTTTGGCATTACTAAATCAAAGGTTTTGACTACTATTGTCAATGGTCAGGTACTTATGGAAGACGGCAATTTAACTATTGATGGTATTGATGAAGCAGATATTAATAAAAAATCCAGGGAAATTGCAGAAAAATTTTGGGAAAGATTTGAAAATTAAAATATAATAAGTCTGGAGAGTTAGATAGAGGTTAAAATGGTTAAAACAAATAATCATCAAGAAAAGGAAGAAAAGCTTGATAATTATACTGAATATCAGGCTATTTCAGAAAGTTCAAAATGTTTAATGTGCGATGATGCACCATGCCAGGATGGTTGTCCTGCTAATGTTCGTGTTGCTGACTTCCTGAGAAAAATTAGAACCGGAGATTTTATCGGCGCCGCTAAGATAATCAGAGAAGATAATGTATTTGGTGCAAGCTGTGCAAGAATATGCCCATCTGAAAGGTTGTGTCAGCTCCATTGTAGTAATAAAAAACAGGATGAGCCAGTTGATATACCCGGTTTGCAAAAGTTTGCCAGTGATTATCAAATAAAAATGGGCTTAAAAGCAGATAAATCTTTTTCTGATAATGGTAAAAATGTTGCAGTCATTGGCGCAGGGCCGGGTGGGCTTGCAGCAGCATTTGAATTTAAAAAGCTTGGCTATAAAGTAACTGTTTATGAAGCAGCTGACTTTGCTGGAGGCTTGTTAAAATCAGGTATACCTTCATACAAGCTTGATAGAGATATTGTAAACTGTGAAATCAACTTTATCACTGATTATGGAGTAGATATAGTTTTCAACCATCGTATTAAAAACATTGAGGAGCTTAAGAAAAGCTTTGATGCAGTTTATATATCCATCGGTATGGAAAAAGAGATAGAATTAGATATACCTGGAAGTCAGTTAAATGGTGTTTATTATGCTCTGGATTTTCTTAAGAGAAAGTATATCAAAAATGATGTAACACTTGGTAGGCGTGTAGCTGTAATAGGTGGTGGTGATGTGGCTATGGATTGTGCCAGAACCGCTGTAAGAATGCTCAATGTTCAGGATGTATACATCATTTACAGGAGATCCTTCAAAGAAATGCCTGCTCAGGATGCTGAAATCGATCTGGCACAAAGAGAAGGGGTAATGTTTCAAAATCTGCTGGCCCCGGCTGCAATTGAAGGCAAAGGAAAAGTAGAAAAGTTAATCTGTTATCAGGTAGAACTGGGTGAACCCGATGATAGTGGCCGCCGAAAACCCATTATAATGAAAGATACTGCAGTTGAATTTAATGTCGACAATGTAATTTTTGCTATTGGCCAGAAAGCTGATAAAGACTTCTATGAAAGAAATGCCGGGTTAAACTTGACCGGCAAAGGTCTCATTGAGGTTAATCCTGAAACATATGAAACATCAATACCTTACGTATACGCTGGTGGAGATATTACAGGAACCCAGACAGCTGTTGAATCTATTGGGAATGCTAAAAAAGCAGTCAGGGCAATACACGAAAAGTTAGCAAGAGGTAATTAATTATGGCAACATTATATAAACAAAAAGACTTGTCAGTTGACTTTTGCGGTGTTCATTTTGAAAATCCATTTATATTAGCAGCAGCCCCGCCATCTGATGAGCTTGAAATGGTTAGAAATGCTTTTAAAATGGGTTGGGCTGGTGCAGTTTTAAAAACAACACACGTAAAAGAAGAAATAGTAGATCTGGTTTATCCTATGATGAGTTCGGTTGAGCTTGAAGGAAAGCGTATAGCTGCACTGGGTAATATTGACCTGGTTTCAGAATATGATATTGATGAAATAGAAAAGAGAATTAAAATACTCAAAAAAGAATTTCCTGAAAAGGTAGTAATAGGCAGCATGATGGGCGGAGTAAAAGAAGACTGGCAGCAGCTTGCCAGCAGACTGGTAAAAGCAGGGGTTGATATTATTGAATGCAGCTTTTCCTGCCCACAGGGAAGTATGGGCAAAAAACCCGGTGCAATGCTTGGCCAGGATCCTGAATTGTCTAAAGTTGTTGCAGGATGGGTAAAAGAAGCTGCCGGCAATGTTCCTGTTGTTATCAAGATTACTCCACAGGTTGCAGATATAGTCGAAGTAGTTGAAAAAATAAAAGAAGGCGGGGCAGATGCTGTATGTGCTTCCAATACTATACCATCATTGATGGGAATTGATCTGGATACATTTGTACCTTACCCCAGTGTAGGAGGGAAATCAACCTATAGTGGTCTTTCAGGACCTGCTATTAAGCCTATTTCGCTTAAAACAATCTCAGAAATCAAACGATATGTAGATATAGAAATTACCGGCACTGGAGGGGTTTCAACCTGGCGTGATGCGGTTGAGTTTTTTCTGGTTGGCGCATCAAATGTTCAAATTTGCACTGCTGTAATGCACAAAGGGTTTAGAGTTATTGATGACTTTAAATCCGGTCTTTCAAACTACATGGAAATGAAGAATATTTCTAAAGTTACTGATATCATAGGTAAAGCACTTCCAAACATTGTTATGCACGATGGATTACCTAGAAACATTACTGTTAGGGCTAAAATTAGAGATGAAGATTGCATTAATTGTGGTTTATGTTATATATCCTGCCGTGATGGAGGTCATATGGCAATTGATAAGCTTGAAAATAGGCAATATAAAGTAAATAACGATAACTGTAAAGGATGTAATCTTTGTGTACAGGTTTGCCCAGCTTATTGCATAGATCTTGTACCTCTTGAATAAAGAGACAGATATAATCAATAATGATTATTATTCCTGATTAGATTTATTTAGCTGGTGCTGGTGTTATCCTTGCAGCTCTAACTGCACTGGCTATTGTAGGCGTATAAGATGCAGGTGCAGCTGATGCTACCTTTGCTGCTGATTTTAAAACAGGAGCACTACCGCCTGCTTTTGCTGATGGAATACTTGCAGCTGCCATAGCAACACTCTTTTTAACAACTGTGCTGCCTGGGGTAGCCCCTGATTTGCCGGTTGACTTTGTAGAAGCTGATTTAAGCATTGAGGTAGGGAAATCAGATGAGATACTTGCTGATTTAAGAACGACGGAAGATCCATCTTTTGGCATTGATGCCAGTGCAGCAGTGGTTTCAACTGGTTCTGTACCCGAAGGTAAAGAAGTATCAGCGCTGGCTAAGGTTACAGGTGGTTGGCCAGTAGTGGCAGGTATTGAAGTTGTAGTTACCGGGTTTGACGGATCAACAGAAGCAACTCCTCCGGTAGTTTCTTGCGGTAGTGTTACTTCTGGTAAATTAAGTATCTCTATTCCATTACCGGCAGGGTTTCCTATGTTTTTATTTATTATAATTGTGTCATTATCAACTTCTGCATTGGTAGAGCTGGCGAAAAAATATTTCAATGAATCATTTGAATACATTGAAAACATTGCAATACCTACTGCTACGCCAATAACCGCAAGAGGAATGACGTATTCAACTAGATTGCTTCCCTTATACCCTTGATTTTTTATACGCATACCAAAATTTCTTGTTACGAAACCCTGTATATTACATCGTCAAAAACTTAAAATAATTAAGAAAGTCACCCGAAAATGATTGGAAATCGTTACAAATCTTAAATATTGGCTAGTTGCAACTATCTTGCATTAAAAATAATGACACAATACAGTTTTTAAATTTTATAAAACTAAAATAAGTCTGTTTCTTTAAAAATTTAAATCTCGCAAAAGCTTGTTTAGCTGCAATAACAGGATTTATTGTTTAATAGTTTCAACATTACTGTTTAAAAGTTTATTCTCTGTGTGTTTTTGCTTATTTGATCCTCTATTATTAGAGAGTTTTAAAGGGGTATTTTTGCTGATAATGTCTTTATCTATTATGCCCAGTTCGTTAAGCAGTTTAATCTGGGCTATATTGTAAGCAATAATTGCTTTTATAAGATCCTTTTTTGCACCTGCCAGGTATATCTGTGCATCAAGAACATCTTTATTGGTGCTAAATCCCTCTGATCGTGTAATATATGCCTGATCCAGGGCTTTTATTGATAGCTCACACTTCTTCTTTGCAACTTCTATCTGGTTTTTTGAACCTATTAACTTTAGTAAAGCCTGTGTAACAGTTGCTTTAACTGTATTTTCAAGCATTTCAAGGGTTTTTTTAAGCTGGCTGATCTGAGAATCAATTGTCTTCGACTTAATTTCATCAGATTTTGTTGCCATTTTTAGTTCTTCAAGTGAGCGTATTTTATATTTTATTTCCTCAAGTTCTGGTCTGTTCTGTAGGGCAAATTCAATACATTCAGTCAGCAAAATGGTTTCATTAACCAGGTTTAACATTTTAATATCATCTATTGAAGCATTATTTTTTGAATTTAAATTACATTCTTCTGGCATTATGTTAATGTTAAGGTTTTTTTGATTTAAATATTGCGCTAAGTCTACTGAAGAAAGCATATAAGCAATTTGAGATTCCAGTTGCTTTTGTTTTAAGCTTTCAACAAATACTTCAGTTTGTTTAACCTCAAAATTTGTTGCTTTACCAAGTTTAAGAAGTTTTTCATTCTGTTCAAGAGACAATTTACCCTGTTTAAGAAACTCATCTGCAATATTTCTGGCTAATATAGCTTCAACAAGTTTATAGTACTTAACTGAGGCCTCTGTTATAACATTATTAATAGTTGTTTTTAGCCTGGATTCTGAGGCTTCTAAAGAATACTGAGCCGAATTTTCAAGAGCACTGGAATTTGCAAACTTAAAAAACAACAAAAGCTTTTTATTTTTTACTTCATCAACTTTTAATTTGTTTTCTTTTACTTTATCCTTTTGAAGTGCGATATTAAGGTTGTTTTCTACAGCCAGTTTTAGTGTCGAATTAAGGCTGAGCTTGAGTGGATCTGGCTCCTCTTTAGTACTTATAAAGACTTCAATAGGTTTGTTGTCATCATCATCGCTTAATGGTTTAATTTCTTCAGCTTGAACAAGCTGTGTTACAGAAAACATAGTAAATAACAAAAATATAAAAATTATAAAACGATATTTAATCATATTCATAGCTTATGCAATTTTCTTTCTAAACCTTATAACGCTGATATAAATTAGGCCAATGGCAAACAAAAGAAGTGTAAGAGTAGGAACCCATAATTCTAGCATACCTGCACCCCTGATAACAATACCACGTATGATGTCAAGGTAGTATGTAAGCGGCAATAGATAGCTGATCCACTTGATGTATAAGGGTATAGGTTCAAGCGGGAAGACAAAACCAGTTAATAATAAAGTAGGTATAGATATTGAAAAAGTTATTTGAATAGCCTGAACCTGTGTTTGGGCAAGTGTAGAAATTAACATGCCTATAGCAAGTGAACATAAAAGAAAGATAGTTGAGGTAAATATCAGTACCCATAGCTGACCGCTAACCTGTATCTGGAAAAACCATATCATAACAGCAAGAGCCAGCAACATATCTATAAAACCAATAACAGTATACGGGATAATTTTGCCTATCATTAACTCGTAGCTTTTTATAGGGGTAACCATAAGCTGTTCAAGTGTTCCTCTTTCACGCTCACGGACAATAGCAAAGCTGGTAAAAAGCATCGTCAGCATTTGCAGAATCATACCTAAAAGCCCAGGTACAATAAAGAAAGCAAATTTGAGATCTGGGTTAAACAGAATTTGTGTTCGCATATCAATAGGCTTTTGGATCTTAGGAGCAAAGCCGTCAGCACTTACGCTCATTCGTCGCATACGTTCCTGTAAAAACTCGCCGCCAGTATTAGAAGCTATTAATGAACCCATATTTATTGCCAGTCTGGCCAGGCCTCCATTTGTGCCATCAACAATCATACGTATTTCAGCTGTTTCGCCTCTGAGAATTCTTTTTTCAAAATCATCAGGAATAATTATTCCCACCTTTGCCTTGCCAGCTGTGATTTCTTGAACGATCTTTTTTTGAGATTCGGCATTATATTTGTGTATAAAGTAGTGGCTGTTTTGAAAAGAGTCAATCAATTCACGGCTATATTTAGATTTATTCTGGTCAAAGATTATAGTAGGCAGGTCTTTAACATCTTTTTGTATGGCCAGACCGGTTGCCAGCAACTGTAAAACAGGCATAAAGATTATTATCATAAGAGTATATTTATCTCTTTTGATCTGTATCCACTCTTTTTTGACTATTGCACTAATACCTTTAATCATCCAATCTGGTTACTCCAAGATTTATTATTGCTTCTTTTGTGAGAGAGACAAATACATCTTCTAGCGATGGTGTAATCTCTCTTATTTCAGAAATTTCAATAGATCTTAATTTCAGATCTTCGCAAAATTTTTCTGTTTCGATAGTTTCTTCAATGATTACATGCAGGCTTTGGCCAAAGATAGTTGCATCTTTTACGTATGGTATAGCTTTAATGATGTTAAATGACTTAACAAGGGGTTTGCATAATATCTCAAGCCTTTTAACACCTTTGCCTACCACCTGTCTTAGCTGTTTTAATTCGTCAGGACCGCCACTAACAATAAGTTTTGAATTATAGATATAACCAACACTGCTGCATCTCTCGGCTTCATCCATATAGTGAGTAGTAACAAACAGTGTTACACCTGAGCTTGCAAGAGAAAATAACAGATCCCATAATTCTCTTCTGGCCACAGGATCCATTGATGCTGTTGGTTCATCTAAAAATATGATTTTAGGGTTATGGACAAGAGCACAACAGAGAGCCAGACGCTGTTTTAAGCCACCTGACAGGGCTCCTGTTATGTGGTTTCTGTAGGTACTTAGTGATACAAGTTCAAGAATATCGTCTTTTTGTCTTCGGGCATTAGGGCCAGTGACATTATAAAGCTGGGCATAGAAGTCGAGGTTTTCCTGCACGGTTAGGTCTTCATACAGGCTGAATTTCTGAGACATATAGCCTATAATATTCTTTATTTCTTCGCTGTGATAGTTGATATCGTATCCACCAACAGTTGCTGTACCTGAGGTTGGAGTCAATAAACCAGATAACATTTTAATAGTAGTTGATTTTCCAGAACCGTTTGGGCCTAAAAAACCGTATATCTCACCTTCTTCAATGGATAAATTCAATTTTTCGACTACAGTTCTGGTACCATAACATCTTGTTAGCTCTCTGGTTTCAATGATATTGGTTGACATCAGTTATCCCTTGGTCGTATTGCTTTTTTTAAGTTGATGTTTATTACCTGAAACATCTACTTTTACTTTAACAGACATACCGGGCCGGAGCTGTATATTGTTAATCCTGGATTTATCAAGGGTTACTCTAACTTCAAATACCTGTTGGTCAACTGATTCTTTGGTTCCAGGGGGTATAAATGCCCCTTTCTGAGATATATAAGTCACTTTGCCTGGAAATTCAAGTGAATCAATTGCCTCAGGATAAATTTTTGCAGGCTGTCCAAGGTTCATATAAACAAGCTTTGATTCAGGTACATAAATCTTAACCCAGAGGTTTTCAAGATCAAGAATACTTGCAACAGAGCTGCCCTTTGTAATAAGCTCACCAGTACTAACACTAAGCTGGTTGATAGTACCTTTTATAGGAGATTTAATCTGGCTATCTTCTATCATTTGATCAATAAGCTTTAGCTCTGCTTTGCTCTGCTCAATCTGTGCCTGAGCTGCTTTAATTTGTGCAGGGTTTGCTCCTTCCATAATATTGCTCAGAGCTGCCTTAGAGGCTGCAAGTTGTTGCTGAGCAATATTTACCTGACCTGTAGAGGGGCCTTTTCTAAGTAGTTTAAGTGATTCTTGAGCACCTGTGTATACTGATTTAGCGCTATTGTATGCTAGTTGAGATTCTTCGAGTTTTGACTTTGAGATAATATCCTGTTCATATAGTTTTTGGGCAGATTCAAATTCGCTTTTAGCCTTATTAAAAGATGCTTCGGCAGATTCTAGCTTTGCCTGTGCCTGTGCAATTTCTTCTGGCCTGGCTCCGGATTGAATATTTTGAAGATTTGCCTGTGCCTGATTAACTTTAGCTTTAAGCTGTTTAATTTCTGATTCTGTAGCACCTGATTCTATCATTTCAAGCTGTGCTTCTGTTTGTTTAACGACAGATTCAGCCTGTTCTCTTCTAATTTCTAGCTCACCGGAGTCTAAAATAATAAGGACATCACCTTTTTTAACTTCATTTCCTTCTTTTACTTTTATTTCTTTGATAACTCCGCTTGTCAATGAAGGAACTTCAGTATTATCAGCCTCTAAAATGCCTGATATCTGGACAATTTTATTATCAGAAAAGCCTTTGAGCAGGCTGATTATAGCTACTATAACGATAAAAACTGCTATTGAAGATATAATAATGATTTTCTTCTTTTGGGTCACGTTTAAATACTCCCGGTAAGTTATTTAGGTATAAGATAGTTCAAAAAGAAATTAGTTCATTTAGATTGTTTTACCCCAAAATAAGCTGAAAAATAAAGTTTTTTTCTCCAAACTTTAATAAATATTATACAAAAAAATTACATTATTATTCAAAAGGCTTGATGTGTAAGTTTTTTAAGCTTTATTAAAAAAAATCTAATAATTAATTAACAGGTTTTTATAGTATGCTAGAAATCAATTAAATAATAACGTTTTAGACTGAAAAAAACGTAAATAAACCTGTTGTGTTTAATATTTTGCTTTCAGTTTAATCCGGGTGGTTTATAGTATATTGTAATGGCAAAATTAAGGCGCCCTGCCGGGCGCCGGAGTTATAATGTTAAGAATTGCTTGACAATATTGTTTTGAAATTATAACAACCTGTCATTTTTCTTTTATCAAGGGGAGTATCAATTAAGTAATAATGGGGTAGCTAATATATCAAGGGGTTTAAGTATTTTAAACCTGTAAATTATTGATTGGTTGGAAGATCAGGTATTGTAAGCCTGTATCATCAGTTTTTGTCGTCAGGAAAAATTTCCTGTTCGATCAGGGTATTAATAGTTTAAAATTAAAATCTTGTTATGCAATAGCAATAGCACTGGCACTTGCTGAAGCACCAAAGTTGTTTGGCAGTTGCTGATTAGCCTGTTGCATTCCGCCACCCTGAAGCATTTGCATCATCATAGCCATAAATTGCATGAATATCATCATCGGGTTTTGCGGGCCGCATTGTTGTTGACCAAACGGGTTATTATTGTTATTGCCAAATGCTTGATTGTTATTGCCGTTCATATAATAGTTATTAATAACGGTATTGTTTTGAGTGTTTTGAGTATTTTGCTGATCTGGTTTAAGATGCCTTAAAGCATGTCCTGGTACTAAAAAATCTTTTACGATTCCGCTTATGCCCATACCTAATCTCCTCTAATTAAATTCCTACAACGTAACTCTACCCGGTATATCCGGATTTTGGATGCTCCCTCTTTTGCTCCTTATTATTATAAAAACAAACACAAAAAACGAATTGTTAGATATATACTGTAAAAATGGATGTTTTGTAGTTTTGATAAATTCAAAAATATTGCCTAATGGCTTTCTTTAGTATTGTAAAGAAAAAGCAATATCTTCAGTGATTAAGCATATTTTACACAATTTTTATTTAAATTGTATATACTGATTCATTTTAATAATAATCAAGCAATTCTTTTATAGTTTTATGTTGCTGTTCAATAATTTGTCTGAAAAATTCCTGTAAAACAGGCCCCTGATTGTATTCTTTTTCAGGTACGACTACCTTCAAAGCTTTCGGGCAAGATTTTACGGTTACAGGTGGTGTAGCTGCTATATCACCATCAATATGAATTGGCATAGATGGACTGCATTGAAAGTAGATTTCTTTACCTTTGTAGTGATAGGCCTTTTGGGCTCTGGCTTTCTCTTTATCTCCTGATATAAGGTCAAGTAAAATAGGGATATAGTCAGCGTAGTTATCAGGAGAATATATACAGATGTCAATAAAATCATCATGATGAGAATATCCAGGTTTAAAGCTTATTAAATCTCCGAGGATATTGCCAGTATTGATAAAAATAATGTTAATACCACGTTTGCGAACTTTTTTACCATCTATAATAAGTTTATAGCTGGCTTTACGCTGGTATTGTAGTGCATTAAAGATGTTAATCACATATGCAAATATGCCGTATTTCTTTTTAAGTTCACGGTGAGTATTTTTTATCATTGTAGCGTCAAGCCCGCACCCCGAGGTAACAGAAAAGTATGTTTCATTAACTTTTCCCAGGTCAATAGTTTTAATGTTGCCTGTTCGTATTACATCCAGGGCTTTAACTATATCCATTGGTATATCCAGTGATTGAGCAAGTATATTTGCAGTGCCGTTTGGCACTATACCCAGGGGTATTTGACAGTAAGCCAGGTGATTTATAATTCTGTTAAGGGTACCGTCTCCACCTGCTGAAATGACTGTATCAATTTTTTTGTTTATTTCTTCAGGCAGATAATGGTCGATTTCTTTCAGAGAAGATATTTCTAATATTTTCAGGTTCATTGAGTGTAGCTTGGCATAATTAGAGAGTGTTTCTTTCAGTATGACGGGGTTTGTTTGGCCGCTATTTTTGTTTATGAGGGCAAGGTATTTCATAATAACATTATAGAGCAAATATATTGATTAGGATTCCATATTTTCACTTTTAAAATTTTGAAAATCGAAACCTGAAAATCCTGTCATTCTGGTTATGCATTAGTCTTTTATATGTATTGTATGTATGCATGTATTTGTTTACTATACGTATTGTTCACGGTGTTTTCTTTTTAACTCTTTTTTTGATTTAATAATATATGTTGCTCCTTGAAAGAAATGAATTTAAGCAAATAAAGGGGCACACTGTAGTAAATTTAAAGCATATAGAGTTTACTTTCCTGGATTGGTATAGCAGTTTTATAGGAGAATAATAATGTCAGAAGTAAGGGCCAGTCATTTACTGGTTGATACAAAAGAAAAGGCCGAAGCTCTTAAGAAAGAGATTCTGGCCGGCAAAGATTTTGGGGTCGCAGCTAAAGAAGTATCTATTTGTCCGTCAGGCAATAATGGTGGAGATCTTGGCTTCTTTGGTCAGGGCAAAATGGTTCCAGAATTTGAACACGCCGCTTTTGCTATGAACGTGGGAGAGGTTTCTGAGCCTATTGAAACACAGTTTGGGTGGCACCTCATTAAAGTGACTGATAAAAGATAAAGCATATATGGATAACTATTTATAAATTCGTGAGTTTTGCCGGGCAATACCCGGCAAAATGGTGGATAGTTTTTGAATATTGTTATAATTATTCATTAATCTTTATGTAGAGTTAATTTAAAGGAAATTATTATGGATAATTCTAAAGACTCGTTATCAAGCACCAGGCTTCCTGTTGAACCGGTTAAAGATACCAGCAAAGATGTATCTCAAGATATAAAAGAACTTTTAGAATCTGAACCTTTTGGCATACTCTGCACGCAGGGTGATTGTCAGCCATATGGATCAATTATTACTTTTGCCTGCTCAAAAGACTTCACAAAAGCTGTTTTTGCTACACCAGTTAATACCAGAAAGTATCACCTTCTGAAAGGCTGTGATAGAGTTGCTCTGGTAGTTGATAATAGATCTAAATATCCTTATGACATAACAAAAATTAATGCCCTGACCATCACTGGCAGAGCGAGTATAATTGAAAACTATTCTCACAAACAGGAATATTCTCAAATTCTTGTTGAAAAACACCCGTATCTTAAAGAATTTGTTGAATCAACAACAAGTGCAACTATATTAATTGAAGACCTCTGTTATATTTATGTTACACGCTTTCAGGAAATACACGAATGGAAGCCCTAAAAGCCTAAAACTTTATCCAGGAACTTATGGCAAACTTATTATTTTTTAATCTGGGTAATATTTTATGATTACCCAAAAGTGTTGTTAATCAAGAAGTGATATTAATTCAGCTTTACTAACTCCATTCTCAAGTTTCTGTATATCAATAACACCCATATCTTTCAGCAGTTTTGCTTCTGCAAGATTATATTCTACAACTGCATTAACCCAGTTAGATTTGGCCCTGACAAATTCCAGCTGGGCTGCAATTAAATCAGTATTAGTTCCAACCCCTGTTTTTAGCCTGATTGCAGACAGTCTCAAGCTTTCACTGCTTGATTCAAGCTCGTCTTCAGCATTTTTAATCAATTTAAGAGCACTTTCTCTGTCATAATAAGAGCTAATAACATCTTGTTGTATATCTCGCAGAGTTTTTTCAAGTTTCAATTTGGCTTCTTCTACCTGGTATCCTATCTCTTTTGATTTGATAATGCCAGAAGTACCGAGGTTTGTGAGACCCAGCCATGAGAGATTGACACTAATATATTGACTTCTCTGGAGATAAGATATTCTCTCCCCGCTTCCCTGGACACCGCCTGAAACGGTTGCCTGAGGCAGATAATCAGAAAAAGCTGCTCTTTTTTTCATAACCAGTGCTTTTATTTGTTCCCGTTCTCTTTCAACTTCTGCCCTGCTAACGAGAGCAATATCTACCATATCTTCAAGTGTCAGTGCATCATCAATAAGTTTTTTTCTTGCTACTGTTGTTTCGTCTGGTAAAAATCTGTTAAAAAGGTTACTGCCAATTATATTAGCAAAAAGAACAATTGACAGCTTTAGCGAGTTTTGGTTTTGTATAAGTCGTTGTTCGGCTTCTGAAAGCAATGTTTGTGATTGCATGATATCAAGCCTTGTTCCTGTGCCTGCTTTAAAACGATTTTCGTTTAAGTTTAGCTGTTCTCTGGCGTCTTCTACAGCTTTTTCAGATATTAATACTCTGGTTTTATTTTTAAGAAGATTATAATAAGCTTCAGTTACTTCATATAGCTTGCTATCAATGGTTGAATCTTTATCGTTAATGAATGCTTTAAATTCATGGTGAGCAGATAAACTGTTAAAGAGGTTTCTAAAGCCTCTAAAAGCTTCTAAATTGGCAGTTAATGCAGGAACAATACTTGTTCTTTCAACATCAACAGGAACAACATCCCCGACAAGCACAGTACCTTTATACCTGGCATAATTATAAACCAGGTTTACGCTTGGCAGCATACTGGCAAAGCTCCCATAAGATTTCCAGCGCCCGCTACTGGCTCTTGCATCAGACATAAGTATATCCAGATTATTTGTTAATGCCATTTCGAGACTGCTCTTGAGATCAATATACCTGATTGTACCTATGTCAGTCTTCATATCATCTAACGTTACAGGAAAAAGTTCTGGAAGAGGCTGAAGGGGTTGTGCCGGGTCTGGCAGGGTATGAACATCATATGAACTATCTAAATCATCATAATGGCTGCCTTCATCATATTTCTTTTCAGTGTTTTCACTTACAGGATGTATCTTATCTGGTGGTTGACTGGCATTAGCTGTTGATACAGTGTATTCTATCAGGGCTTCATCATATTTCTTTTCAGTGTTTTCACTTACAGGATGTATCTTATCTGGTGGTTGACTGGCATTAACTGTTGATACAGTGTATTCTATCAGGGCTTCATCCTGATTAAATTCTTTAGATTTAGGAGTTTCAGTTTTTTTTGTATCCTTAAGTTCTTCTTTTTCAATTATTTGTAGCTTTTCATCTGGTATAATAAAATATTCTATATAAGCTTCATCAGTAGAAATAGAGTATTCATTAACCGGTTCTTCTTGTTTTTCTTCTACAGTGCTGACGGTGTATTCTTTAAAGGGTTTTATACTGGTATCAGGAGATTCTGCATAAACAGATACCTGTAACAATAACCCTATTACAGCTAAAGTTAGAATAATTTTTTTTTGTTTGTTTAATAGCATAATTAAAATAATAAAAGCTATAAAGCTTACCATCATTTTAATTCATAGATCTAATAAAGGTGTAATAGTTAATATAAGTTTATTTAGGAATTTATATTATTTGAAGTAAAACAATAACAGGCATTATAAAAATTTTAGCAGGCCAAATGTACTCATTTATTTGTATATTAAACATTTTGTTGCATAAAAATAAAGTGGCCGTAGAGCATACAGCCACTCAAGCTGAACTTATCCAGAACTATCTGGATGTCCAGGTGGTTAATTCACTCATAAAGAGTTGTCTATTAGAATGATTTCCTGCTACAATGTTATCTCTGACGGGCATTTCGCTTATTTTAGCAGCAAATGGTATTCCTTTGGGCTTGAGATCTGGAGCAGGCTGATTTTTCGCTTCTTTGCGCTTTGCAAGATATTGATTAAGTTTATTAATACCTATACCACTTATAAGGATATAAACAATACCGCCAATAATAGCACCGGCAACTGATCTAAAGCTTTTAAGTTTATTAAAGTTTTTCAAAGATTCTTTAAGGCCTTCTTTGCTTCCTCCAGCAGATTTCAAGGCTTTTAAGAAATGTTCTTTAGCCCTTGGAACTCTGCTAAAGTAAGCCTGCATTGAATTTCGAGAAGAAGAATCTTTAACTGAGTTTACTATAGCCTTCAGAGCATCATCTGCATTGCCTTTTTGTGTTGCAGCTCTGATAATATCATCAACTTTATCAACTCTTGCTATTTCTCCCAGCATTTTTTGAGTATCCGGGAACATATTTGTTACTACATTAAGTAAATTGATAGATTCTTGTTTGGCAAGTGACTGTAAAGGTTTGGCCTGAGAAAGGAACTTTAGTGGTTTTTCCCACTGAAGCCCCTGAACAGCTCTTACGCAGGTCAAAAAGATCAGGAACCCTGACATATCTCTTAAGAACGCCTCTCTTCTGCGGTCTGGTACTTCAGAAACTGTTCTTGCAAAAGGTAGTGCCGCAGCAGTAGCAAAAATTAAATCTCCTTCAGTAATGGGACTTTTAAAAACAACGTTTGATAAAATAGGCACGTTTGCAATCATGTAGGTTGACCATGCTTTAATAGGCCCGGGCAACCTTGATTGGTTGATTTTAAGAATCAGGCTTGTAGCCCCTTTGCTGACTTTGCCCATTAATCCACCAGATAAAGCTGCATTACCAAAGCTCAGAGGAGGTTGCTTTTGCTGTAACGGCTTTACAGGTGGTTTTTCCTGCTGAATATTATTTTGAACCGGCCTGATATTTATATTTAAAGCTGCATTTAACACGATATTATTATCCTTGCTTAACTAATTTCTTTGTTTTTTGTTTCTTTTTCTTTAGTTGCCGTAATAATACCTGCGGCTGTTGCTGTGCCCAGAGCTGCGGAAGCAACAACTTCTGGTTCTTTTAGAAGTCTGAGACGTTCTAAAAACCAGTTTTTAATATTAAGACCGGTTGTTTTTAATGATGAAAGATGCACTTCAGGATACCCGAGTGGTTTTAACTTGTCATCGGCGTTATTAGAGAGAATGTCATCCCATATTTTACCGTCCCAGGCAGGTTTTTGCATTTCTTTAACATCACCATAATTCAGATTCATTGTCTGACAGAACTCATTCATAATTCTCTTTTTTGCCCAGGGCTTAAAGTTTCTGACATTTAGAGGTATTACTTCTCCTTTTTCTGCAATATTTTCAGCTCTTAAAGCCATATTATGGAATACTTGATTTAACAATAGAACCTTTCTGGGGTCAAGATCAGCAGAATTGATGCGCCATTCCATTGTAATTTTTTTGCTGGCTTTCTCACCAACTTTACCCCGAAGGGTTTCCGGTAACTGCTCTAAAGGTAAATTTAAATCTGATATAGGTTTCATCAGTTTATTTACCTGATTGAGTGCCTGATATTTTAATTCTTCGTGGCGTTTAAAATGTTTTAAGAATACTTTTGCTATTTCTGACCAGACTTCTTCATCAGGTTTATCTTCTTTAATCATTGGTACTACACGCTCATTGAGCTCTTCAACATATTCTTTTTTCATTGGCTTTGCAAAATTGATTCTGCTAAGCCCGGGGTTGAAGTAATTATGAAGAAAATTCTGCCAGTTGTAATATTGATTGACTTCATTCAGGAAAGTTGCAGGTGATTCATTTGTTGCATCGTGGTGAAGGTGGATAGATCCATATCCAGGAGTCGTCATATTTGGCCCCTGATAACCTGGAGGGCCAAGCTTGCTGGCCTCAAAGCCTGAACGATTATATTTATCTTCACTGGAAATTCTATAGCCTATTTGTGTACCTATATTTTTAAAGAAGTTTTTAACTTTTTCTTTGAATGGTACTTCTGGTTCGAGTGCTTTTAAACTGGCAGTCATAAAAGAAAAGAATTTAACATCATCTTTAGCTTTTAAAGGTGGTGAAACCATTTCAACAACTCTATGCCAGGGCCTAACTGAAGCATCGAGTATAAATGCCCATTTTTGATCTGGCTGATCCGGCTTATCAGCTGGTGGAAGTACTTTTATAAAGAAGCCGTCACCATTGAGCGTAGATTGACCATTTATATGCTTGAGTCTTTCAAACAGAGCCTTTTCTTCAGGAGTTATTGTATCAGCTTCATCTAAAGGTAAGCCCTTATCAAGCTTTTGCTGAATTCTTTCCTGTTTCTCCAGGTATTGTTTAACAAACTTCTTTTGTGGAGCCTTGGAAACACCATCATCCATAAATTCGAGGCCTACCAGCACTTTTCTGTCTGGATAATATTTGTCAAACACTTCTTTTTTAAGGTAATCAACCAGCTGTTCTTTATCCATACCTTTTGGCATAAAGAATTCAATTTCGATACCTGTTTTAATAGGCAAATCGTCTTTTATAAGATCATCTAAAGTTGATTTTTTGTTATCAGAAGCTTTAACAAAAACGTCTCCTGCATAAAGTGCGCCGGCAGTAACAGCAAGACCTGCTCCGGCTGCTGCAACGTGTTTCCATCCTGTAAAAGTTGTATCTGCTGGCTGTTTTTTCTTTTGTAACTCAGGTACATAAGCACTTGCTCTATGAGCAACACTTAATGATGTGTTTATCCCCATTAATATAAACTCCTGTTTACTCTCTCTCTGTGAATTAACCTGCTTGATTTATATATTTTTAACAGAAAAATAATATTTTTTAAAGTGTTTATCAGTCTTAGTTAGTGATTTAAGGCAAAAAATTGGGTTAAATTATATTTGTTTAATTATAATTATTGATATTTTAGGATTGAAATTTCTTTCAGGGTAAGTGTTTTATTTACAACAAGTAGCAAACAACTTTCTGTCAGGATATTGTAGCAGGTAATTTAAATCTTCTTATTTCTATAAAAGCGTTTCAGAGTATTGCGTTAAATTTAATGCAAAATTTACATTCTTAATATTTAAAACCCGCTCTAATACTCACTTAAGTTAGTATGTATAGCCCGGAATATTTATTGTTGCCTGTTTTACATTTTTTAAGCAAGCTCTTTACAGCACAGGATTGACCGGGTTATAGTACTTCAGAGATGACAAATAATGCCCCTGCTGATAATGAGGAATCACTTATGAAAGTTGAATTTAAACCTGTAAAAGCAAGTATTAGCCTTCCCATTAGAGAAGTAACTCTGGGGATAGACGGCAAGAATGCTTTATCATTAGGCAAAACATCTGCTTATCCTTTTGTGAGTATTGATGGCGACAGGGGGCATAAAACCAGAATTGCTGTTGAAATACACGATGAACTTCCTGAAAAATACCCGGTATTGCTTGAAACAAGTAATAATAAAGCTTATGATCCTGTTAAAGAGGCATTAGACGGAAAAAGCAAGGGGGCAAATCTGGTTGCGCTAAGAATAACAGGAGCAAAACAGAGTCATAAACCTGCCAAAGAACTTATTAATCTTGCTCAAACAATTATTGCTGAAACCAACCTGCCTTTAGTTATACTGGGTATAAATAACAGAGAGCTTGACCGTCTCTATTTACCGGCATTAGCTAGCGGTCTTGCTGGTCAAAATTGCCTGATAGGGCCTGTTGAGGAAGAGACATATAAAGACATTGTACCTGCTATAAGGGATAACGGACATTGCGTTATAGCCAGAACTCCTATTGATATTAATCTTGCAAAACAGCTTAATATACTTATCACTGATACCGGACTCAGCCCTGACAGGATAGTAATTGATCCTAATATGGGCGGGCTTGGTTATGGCCTTGATTATGCATATAGCGTGGTGGAAAAGATAAGAATAGCAGCATTTGAGGGTGATAAAATGTTAAACATGCCCATAGCAGTTTTTTCTGGAGAAGAAACCTGGCGATGTAAAGAAGCAAAGTCAGATATTTCAGACGAACTGTGGGGCGATAATTCTATAAGAGCTGCTTCATGGGAAAACCTGACAACTGCCAGTATGATTTTAACCGGGGTTGATCTTGTTATTATGAGATACACTGAAAGTATAAGTTACATATCAAGATTTCTTAAGGATTAATACAATGAAAATAACAGGCCTGACATTATTTAAACTGCTTCCTGGCGGCAAAAAAGAAGGAAAATCTAACTGCAAAGAATGCGGATTTCCTACCTGTATGGCATTTGCAATGAAACTTGCAAAAGGTGAAGTAGCTCTTTCCAAGTGTCCATATACTTCAGAAGAAATAAAAAACCTTCTTGAGACACAGGGTGGCAAAACACAGCACGAAATTACCTTTGGAATTAAAGAATTTCCACTTAAAACAGGTGGAGAAAATGTTCTTTTCAGGCACGATAAAACATTCATAAACCAGCCCCCTTTAAGTATTAAGGTTAAAACCTCTCAGGGTTTAGATAAATGTCTTCAAATAGTTGAAAGATCCATAGAATATAAAGTTGACAGAGTCGGTAATGATATTTCAGTAGATTCAATAACTATTGAAGATGATTGTTCTACCCCTGAAACCTTTCAAAATTTGATTCAGGCATCAATAGATAAAGGGTATACCTCCAGAATAGCTTTTATACTAATTAGCAATAATTTAAACGAACTTTCTGATGCAGCAAAGAAGATATCAGAATATCAGATACCATTACTATATTTAAAAAAAGCTGATATTGAAGATCTTAAATGTCTTTATCAACAAACGCAATGTCCTATTGTAGTTACAGATGAATCCTCCCCGCTGCTGGCTGCCAGAATTGATCAGCTAGAAAAAACCGGCATATCAAAGATAGTTATAGCATTGTCGTCTTCTAAAGCAGATAATATAGTTGAAACACTTACTCTTATCAGAAGAAGTGTTGTTATAGATAACTTTAATCCATTTAAGTATCCTGTTATGACTTTTGCTTCTGATTATTGCATAACTGATGACTGCATTGAAGAAGGCCTGTGGGCAGGCAATCTTATTTGTAAATACTCAAATCTTGTTGTTTTAGATCATTTTAACCCTGCAATATTGTTATCTCTTTTTACATTGCGTCAGAACATTTATACTGATCCTCAAAAGCCTCTTCAGATTGAATCAAATCTATATACTATCGGGGATGTTGATGAAAATTCACCGGTCATAGTAACAACAAACTTTGCCCTGACCTATTTTTCAGTAGCAGGAGAGATAGAAGCTTCTGGAATTCCGTGTTATCTTCTTATCACTAACTCAGAGGGTATGAGCGTCTTAACTGCCTGGGCAGCCAATAAGTTCAATGGAGAAATTATTGCAAAAGCAGTTAAAGAATATAATCTTACACCAAAGATCAGCCATAAAAACCTTATAATATCAGGGTATGTAGAAATTTTAAAAGAAGAAATAGAAGAAGAGCTTCCTGGCTGGAATGTTCTTATAGCTCCAAAAGAGGCCGTTGATATACCTGTTTATCTTAATGAGCTAACAAAGGCAAAAATTTAGCAAAAAAAACCCTCTGTTTAGAGGGTTAAACCGGTACAAAAACGTCCACGGTAATTTAAAAGAACCCATTCATCAAATGAAATTAGATACCGTGATCGCTTCATATGCCAGTTTACTGGTTTGAGTGCTCCGACATGTTGACAAGTGTGCATCGAATAAGGATGTAATAAAATATATATAGCTAAAAAGACTATTAATAATAGCGTTTAAGTTATTCATTTCTTTGCTTTCTTTAACCGATAATTCAAATGCTCCGGACTACCAATCTAATTTATTCAGAGGTAAGCCTTCTCAGGGCTCAATACAAGTGTTATATCTTTTTTGTATATACTATAAGAGTGCTCAAAATAAAAATTGCCCTTTAGCAGGTATTTTATGAATAAAATTTTACATTATAACGGTTAAAATCCTGAAATATTTATCTTTAGAATGATTTAGGGTTCATCGTATAAAATAAACTATAATTCTACCATCACTGGGCTTCAGATAATTTCCTGTATTAATTCTCTTTTGAATTTTAGAATTTTTCTAATATAATAAAGAGGTAAGGCAAACTATTAAAGAGGAAAAATGGATACAAATAAGATACTCAGCTACATTCCACGTGTTATAGAAGAATCATCAAAGGGAGAACGGTCTTTTGACATCTTTTCACGCCTATTCAGAGAACGTATAATCTTCCTTGGCACCCCAATAGATGATGAAATATCCAATATTATTGTGGCTTCTCTGCTTCTGTTAGATAGTGAAAACCCTGAAAAAGATATCATGCTCTATATTAATTCACCGGGTGGTGTTATGACGTCGGGTTTTGCTATTTATGATACGATTAAACACATAAGAGCAGATGTTTCAACAATTTGTATGGGTGAATCTGCAAGTATGGCAGCCTTTTTGCTTTCCAGTGGCACAAAAGGTAAAAGAATGGCACTGAAACATTCACGTATCATGCTACACCAGCCCAGCGGTGGCTCAAAAGGGCAGGCTTCAGATATTATCATTAGAGCAAAGGAAATATCCAGATTAAGAAACCTCATGAACACTTTGCTGGCAGAAAATACAGGGCAACCACTCAAGAGAATTGAAAAAGATACCGACAGAGATTTCTATATGTCAGCCGAAAGTGCACTGGAATATGGCCTGGTAGACAAAGTTATCGGCCCGGTTGACAGCAAAGCAAACCCTGGCGAAGTTAAAAATTCTAAAAATGAAGAAAATCAGGATTAATAAAGAGACCTGACCTACTGTCTCTGAAACCAGTTGCCTTTTGATGGCAACTTCGTATAAATAAATTTAGTTACAAAGTAATACATATGTGTTGTTATAGATTCTTCAGATTAGACATACTCTTTTCAAAGGCCTCAATAGTCCTGTTAAGATCCTGAGAAGTGTGAGCCAGAGAAAGAAAATTAGCCTCAAACTGCGCTGGAGGGAGGTAAATTTCGTTTGCAAGCATGTTTTTAAAGTGTAGTGTAAACTTTTGAAGGTTAGATGATTTTGCTGAAGTAAAATCAATGACCTTTTCCCGGGTAAAGAAAACGCTAAACATAGAACCTTTGTGGTTAATAGAGATATCGATTTCAGATTTTTTTGCAATATCAGCAAAATTTTTGCACAGGTATGATGTTGATTTTTCCAGCTGGTCATATGGATTCAGCTCTTTGAGAGCTTTTAGAGTAGCAATGCCTGCAGCCATGGCGAGCGGGTTACCGGATAGGGTTCCGGCCTGATAGACAGGGCCAGCCGGAGCTATTTGTTTCATGATATCCTTTTTGCCGCCATATGCACCGACAGGCAGGCCTCCACCGATAATTTTGCCCATAGTAGTAAGGTCAGGGATAATGTTATACAATTGCTGGGCTCCGCCTGGTGATAGTCTAAAGCCTGTCATGACTTCATCAAATATTAACAATGTATTATTACTGGCAGTAAGTTCTCTTAGTAATTCCAGGTAGCCGTCTTCAGGAAGTATACATCCTGAGTTACCAATAACAGGTTCAACTATCACGGCTGCAAGATCATCTTTATAGAGTTTAAAAGCTTCTTTAATGGCTGAAAAATCGTTAAATTCAAGTATGATGGTATTTCCTGTGACTTCCTGTGGTATACCGGGTGAGTCAGGCAGACCGAGAGTTGCTACACCAGAACCGGCTTGAATAAGAAGTGAATCCACTGCTCCGTGGTAGCAGCCAGCAAACTTGATGATTTTTTGTCTGTTACTATAAGCACGAGCGAGCCTGATAGCAGCTGTTACAGCTTCAGTACCTGAATTAACAAATCTAACCATTTCAACCCCTGGCACCATATTTATAACCATTTCGGCCAGTTCTATTTCCATTTCAATTGGGGCTCCAAAGCTTGTGCCATTTGAGGCCGTTTTTTGAATAGCGTTAATAACTTCAGGGTATGCATGCCCGAGTATCATAGGCCCCCAGGATCCCACGTAGTCAATGTATGTATTGCCATCTATATCTGTAATGTGGCTTCCATGTGCTTTTTTAATGAAAAGTGGTGTGCTATTTACGCTCTTAAATGCTCTTACAGGGCTATTGACACCTCCGGGTAATATTTTGAGAGCTTTTTTAAACATTGTTTCTGATTTAGTCATTATTTATACTCCGTTGTTAGATTTAAGGCAATAAAAGGCAATAAAAACCTGATTATTTGCAGGGTGTCAATAAATAAACTAGAAATAAGACTGTTAATAAGCAGTATGAACTTTATCAGCCTGAATATGGCTTACTATTTCTGCTTTAAGGGTTATATCTTTTGCGATAATTTCGATAACAACATTTCCTTTTAAAGCAATTACGTTATACTTACCGGCTTTGTTTACCAGTGCTTCGTATGTTTTAAGTGCCTCTTCATTGTTTATGGCTTCAAAATAATTTATCTGTAGTTTTTTTAAGCCTTCTTCAAAGACATTATTCTTAACAGCTTCTAACTGAGCATCATATTTATGTGCTAAATAACTTACAACATCAGGTGGGGCATAAAATGATGTTTTGAGTGTCCAGCCGGGGCCTATTTTTGTAAGAGGTATTGATATAGCTTCTATGGCCTGACTGGTATGTTCTGATTTAGTTATTTGTGCTATTGCAGTTATATTAAATATTAGCGAAAGAAGCAACGAGATAATGCCTGCAATGAGTAAATGTTTAAGCATAATAAAGCTCCTGTTTTATTGTGTGGTTAAATATAGAAAATTACTTTCAAATCAAATAATTCAACCATTTAATTTATGCATCAGTCCTGTGATTTGAGGTTTAAGGGTTTTATCAATGTTAAATAAAATAAAAGTTAAGGTCAATTCTTTTCAGATATTTCAAGCTCTGGTATAGCGATTTTGAGTCTTTCTAGAAAATAATCTGGTGATCTTGATGAGAGAAAAAGCTTTTGCACTTTTTCTTTTCGGGTATAAATGATAAGTATCCCTTGATAGTTATCTTCTGGCAGGTTAAAAGCCAGAATATGGTTGAACAGGTCATACCGCACACCCCATCCAAAGAATTGTCTGAACTTATAATGATAGACGTTTGCTTCTAATATTTGTTCTGGTTTAATTTTTATGGAAATTAGACCAAACCCGGCTTTTAGATAAGAGTTAGTTAGTTTAATGGATAGTGTTTTAAATTTTATAAAGAGCCCGGTAAATGCTGTTAGAAGTATAAACAGTCCTGCAAGGTATACTTTATTTACTGGCATTATTGCTGAAGTGTAATATGAGTAAATTAGAAGAATTGTTATATATGAAAGAACCGAAAAAATAACCGTGAAAAATATAAAATCAAAGGTGATAGAATTAATCTTTTCCTTATAAAGAAATATTTCCTGTGGTTTACTGGTTGTCATTGATCTTCATCTCTTTTATTTATGCTAATATCTGTCTGTTTTTCAGGTGGCTTGCTGCCCCGTTTCTTTTTTTCTGTAGTTGTTTTTTCAGTTTGTTTTTCTCTTTATTTTTTTTCTTCTATATGTTCAAAATAGTATTCAAAACAGTTGATTTCACCGCAATACTTGCATACAGCGTGTGTATTCATAAAAGCAAGGTCAGGTATAAACTCAAAACCATCTATATTAATGATAATTTCGCCATGTTCATTTTGTTTCTGGCTAAATTTACCTGGTCCTGTATAGTTTTTGCTCAACATAAGACTGAAATTGTCGAGCTGATTGCATTTTGTGCATCTGAACATACTAGTTTTCAACCTGGTCTCTCTTCTTGTTTATAATGTCAAAGTATAAAAGTGTAAAGCATGCGGTGCCAAGAGGTAGCATACCGGCTGTAATAATTCCATCAATAGTAATTATAACAATATTGCGTGAAATAAAGCTGGCAGGTTCAGTTGATAACATATGAAGGGATGAATAGATGTTATCTATGGCGATGTTAGAACCTGTTCTGTAGAGGTTATCGATAGCATTAAGAAGACTTGCAGAAAATGAATGAATAGGTATTTCAAGTAGGCCAACAATACCAATTAGTTCAAGAGTATAATGAGCTATGAATGGCAGCAATATACCGGTAATGATGTATAAGAAAACTAATAAAAATAGCGTTCTAAAGAAGTTTTTTTCAATAATTTCAAAACTTCTCTTTAAAACCTCAATAATACCTGTTTCTTCAAATGCCAGAACCTGAAAGCCCATACTAAAATAGACCGAAAAGACCAGCACGACAATAGTACTGAATATACCTGCTGCAATAATAGCCAGAATAACAACGAAAGGCGGCAATATAATACCCAGAAATGCAGGTAAGATAGTGATAATAAAACCTATAATCCATAATAGCATCATCAGGCACAGAACATAGATATATTTCTTTTTTTTATTGTTGACGTGATCATGGCAGGCTGAATATTTTATGGCCTGATCTTTTTCTATAATAGCTTTTATGTATCGATTTAAGGCAACCATGGCAATAAGGTATTTCCAGAATCCGTTAAGGAATAGCAAAAACCCCGGTATTACACCGACAATAATAAGCCCTGCAATTAACAAACCATTATTGACAAAGAATTCAGGGTTAAAGAGAGTGGGCATTTCAATGGATACCCATAAAATCCATGATATGCCTATCAAATGTGCCACAACCGGGTAGATCATTGGTTTTGTCAGTGATAAAAAGTTTGACAAATAAAGGGTAATACCTTCTTTTATAACTCTAAATATTGATTTTGGCTGGTTTAGCATTATACTCATAATGGTTTAATTTTTTATACTCCTCTCATCCTTCTATTTTAATTATTTTTAGTCTAATAGGTCAATTTTTTGAACCGGATCGCTGCTGATTGCTTTGAATCTGAAAGCGACGTAACATCATAGCCTTTGTAAAGGGTTAGGGGTAAAATAAATGTATAGCTGATAAAAGCATTCATAAAAAGGATAACACAATGAAAACATTGATATTTGGAGAGAATGGACTGCTTGGCCTTGAACTTTCAAAAATGCTAAAAGAAGCATCCCACGAAATTTTAGCCTATAACCTTTCAGATGTAGATATACGAAGTGAGCTGGTAGCTAAAAGCATAATTATGGAAGATGATTTTGATCTTTTGATCTATGCAAAAGGCTATGAAGATATTTATGCTGCTGAAGAAAATGAAAAAATAGCCCGTGAAATAAATGCTCTGGGGGCTAAAAATCTTGCTGAAATATGTAAAGATAAAGGGGTACCAATGATCTATATCAGTACACCCTATGTCTTTGACGGAAATAAAACTGTTCCCTATACTCCAGAAGATGAACCTAATCCCCTTAATGCTTACGGCAGAAGCAAACTGGAAGGTGAAAATGTAATTAGAGAAACACTTGATAATCACTATATCATCAGAACAGGTAAGCTTTTTGGAGTTATGAAACCCAATTTTGTAGATGATATTGTTACCAAAGCAAAACAAGGACAAAGCTTTAAGGCCTTTAGAGATATGAGATATACCCCAACATGGACTTTTACTCTTGCCAAAACCATAGAAAGACTCATTGACACCACAAAATTAAAAATCAACTATGGTATATATCACTGCACAAACTCTGGAAGCTGTTCTGACTATGACTTTATACTGGAGGTTATCAGCACTCTGAAGCTGTCTAACAAAATCAATATGCTGAAACTTTCAGAAGTGAGGCAGAAAGTGAAGCTGCCTGAAAACTGTGTTCTCGACTCTTCTAAGGCTCCCGGCATAAGAATACACTGGGATGATGCACTTCATAACTATTTAAAACTCAAAGGCTATACAGACTAAAAGCAAGTTACCGCCCGTTGCTTCCCTTCAATTTGGGGTGCGTGACCGCACTTGACTAACCTATTTAATTCATAAACTATTAATAAATTGACCTTAAACAGTTATAGAAACTGACGTCTAGTGAATACATCTTTTTAACACTGTGTTAAAACATCGCAGGAAACAGAAGTAAGGGGGTCGGGTTTAAAAGTGCGGCGATGCCACACTTTTAAACCCTCTAGAATAAATAAACTATAAATTGATGAATAATTTGGGCTAAAATTGCCCTGCAGGCTTCATACGCTCACTCAAGTTTTCGTTCGCTTGCCCAGGCAAGGGTTGCTGTATTTATACCTTCTGTACACTCGCTATACCATTCCACATAAATAATTAATATATGCTGATAGAATTCAGTATAATCTGGAATCTATACATTGCTTTCAAGGATCAGTATAAAGGATGGTTTCAGGGAGGAGTGACTGTGCCACGTCGGGCCAAAAGTCCTCCTTGAAATGATAATAGTTTATTGAATGCCTGAATTAGTCCGAAATAAAACTCTCTCAGGAGTGCACTTAGTGCACCCCGGTAGTTATTAGCCTCTTTAGAACTTTTGAGTTATCCTGAGCACAGCGAAGGATCTGTTTGTAGGAGATTTTTCTAGCTTCGCCCTCAGAAGGACAGATTATACATTGGCTTATTCTTCTTCTGAACCTGATACATCAAATAACTCATCATCATCAGATTCAACTTTCTGGCTTTCAGCTTCTTTAAGCATAGCAATTTCTGCTTCTTTAGATTTTTCAATTTCTTCTTCAGAAAGCACGGCTTTAGGCCTTGGTTTCTTTGGTGGCAGAACCTTTTGTTGCTTCTCATAGTCAACAAGCTTTGATACTGCTGCAATATAGTCATTATTGTCAAGAGATTGCAGTCCTACGCCTGTTGCTGTGCGGCTCTGTCTTGAGATAAATGAGCAACTTTGCCTTGTTACAACACCGTTAGCAGAAGAAACCATTATCTCTGAATCATCCTGAACAATTAATAAAGTAGCCAGCCTGCTTGAAGGAGACTTAAACTTGAGGGCTATAAGCCCTATGCCTCCACGATTTTGGGGCCTAAACTCTGAAGTTTTTGTTCTTTTAGCATATCCATCAGTTGTAACAACCAGCAAATCAGCCTCAGCGGTTCTTGGCAATATATCGCATCCTACTATCTGATCACCTTTCTTAAGTCTCATAGAAACTACACCACGGGCAGTTCGACCCAGCGGGCGCAGATCATTGCAAGAAAATCTGATAGCCATACCATGACTGGTGCCTATAATAATATCATCGCTCTTTTGTGCAACTTTTACCCATTCCAGCGAATCATCTTCATCAAGCTTAATGCCTATAATACCTGTTTTTCTTATAAAGCGGAAGTTTTGAAGGTCAATACGCTTAATAAACCCTTTCTTGGTTAACATTATAAGGAACTTATCATCCTCATATTCTTCAATAGGAACCACTGCCGTAATAATTTCATTTTGCTGTATTGGTAAAAGATTGATAATAGGTAATCCTTTAGAGTGTCTGCCCCCTTCAGGGAATTCATATACATTCACCGAATATGCGATACCTCTGCTGCTAAAGAATAATACTGAACTGTGCATATTCGTAGTAAAGAAATGATGAACATCATCATTTTCTCTTGTTTTCATACCGCCCTTGCCACGGGTAGCCCGGTTTTGTCTTTCAAATGTATCAAGGTTAATACGCTTAATATATCCATTTGTAGTTATGAAAACAACCATCGGGTCATTTGGTGTCAGGTCTTTAATGCTAAACTCATCCACTTCAGGAACAATAATGGTACGTCTTTCTTCGCCAAATTTTTCTTTGTCTTCAAGCAGCTCTTTTTTGATGATATCAAGTACTTTTTGTCTGTCAGCAAGTATTTCTTCGTATTCAGTAATTTTGCGTTTTAGTTCATTGTATTCGTTTTGAATTTTTTCCTGTTCAAGGCCTGTTAATCTGCGGAGTTGCATTTCTAAAATAGCGTTAGCCTGGTCTGCATCGAGATTATATCCATCAATTAAACCTGTTCTGGCTTCTTCAGCAGTTTTAGCACCTTTGATCAGGTCGATTATTTTATCCAGATCGCCGAGAGCAATGATTAAACCTGCCAGAATATGCGCCCTGGCCTGAGCTTTTTTAAGATAAAACTGTGTTCTGCGTGTAATAACTTCAACACGGTGCTCAACAAACTCGTGAAGTATATCTACAAGTGTAAGGAGTCTTGGTTGTTTGCCGACGAGAGCAAGCATATTGACCCCGAAGGTAGTTTGAAGCTGGGTAGATTTATAAAGGTTATTTTGTACTACATCTGGCCGGGCATCTCTTTTGAGCTCTATTACAATACGGATGCCGTCTCTATCAGATTCATCTCTAAGGTCTGATATGCCTTCAAGTTTTTTTTCTTTAACCAGATCAGCAATTTTTTCAATAAGATTGGCTTTATTAACCTGATAAGGAAGTTCTGTAACAATAATGGCATTGCGGTCTTGTTTTCCGGGGCCACCTGAAACCTGATCAATTCTTGAAACAGCTCTCATAACGACACTTCCACGACCTGTTGCAAAAGCCTGACGTATACCTGCTGTGCCTGATATTGTTGCAGCTGTCGGGAAATCTGGGCCTTTAATATATTCCAGCATATCTTCATTAGTCATATCTGGGTTATCAATTAATGCAATTGTCCCATCGATAACCTCATTGATATTATGAGGAGGAATATTAGTTGCCATACCAACTGCTATACCGCTGCTGCCATTCAAAAGTAATACTGGCAGTCTTACTGGTAAGACATCTGGTTCTTCAAGGCTGCCATCGAAGTTAGCTACAAAATCTACTGTATCCGAGTCAATATCAGCCATCAGTGCAGAGGAAATTTGTTCCATCCGTGCTTCTGTATATCTCATAGCAGCAGCAGAATCGCCATCTATACTGCCAAAATTGCCGTGGCCATCTATCAAAGGATACCTTGAAGAAAATTCCTGAGCCAGTCTAACAAGAGCATCATAAACTGCTGCATCACCGTGTGGGTGATACTTACCAAGTACTTCACCTACTATACGGGCACATTTCTTGAAAGGTTTATCATAATACATTCCCAGTTCGTTCATAGCAAAGAGAATGCGACGGTGAACAGGCTTTAAGCCGTCTCTCACATCTGGAAGTGCCCTGCCTATAATGACAGACATTGCATAATCAATGTATGAGCGCTTCATCTCATCTCTTATATTAATTGGTATAATGCGACCTTGTTGAAATACTTTCTCTTCAGCCAATGATATAACCTCTCTTTAATTTTCATTGCCAACGATATGCTTAATTTTAATGTTATTTAAAGTATGGATCGTTAAGATTTTTATCTATCAGCAAGTTTTAACAAACTGAAACAATTCATAACTTTTTATTACAAATCATTCAATGATCCATTTTGTTTATCGTAGCACAAAGATATTCACATACCAAATCCGGGAGATGTTTCAGGTAAACTTTTGTAGCTTGGGTTTGATCTAACTTTCTGCTCAATAAGTTTCGGGGTGAAGTTACCTTTTCTAAAGAGCATTTCCATCATGTTTTCACGGTCGACAAGAGAATTTTCTCCCGGGGCAATGTTTTTCAGGTGCGGATATTTTTCTTTTAGCTGTATCCAGACTTCTGCTTCATATGTCCAGCCGTAGGTTTCTTCTTTAATAGAGTTATATCTATCTTGGTGAATAGATTCGTGGCTTAGCAGTGCACCTAAAGCTTCTGGCGGAGCATCATTATGTTTTTTATTAATAAATATGAGTAGTTTGCCCTGTTCATCCTGCCAGCCAAGGGCATCGAGGTTAGAAAATTCTTTGTTAATTGTTGAAAGGTCTTTAAATAAAACTTTTATAGGGCTTTTTGATGCGTTATAGCCAGATATAGCTCTTCTGGCCCATTCTCCGTCAGTTCCCTGAAGGCAATCAAGGGCTTTAATAATCTTTGTATCTTTGATTCCGGGGTATTGCCCGGGAGGAATGGGTTCAGCTACACACTTATAGATACTGCTGATACTGCAAATGATTAGCAATACTAATACTAGAAAAAACTTTTTATTAAAATAATTCATAATAGTTATATAATTGTTTTTGATTTTTACACATCAAACATGTGAACAACATATAAATATAATAAATATATGTTGGTTATTGGTTTATGTATAGTAGTTATCGTCTTCGTTGTCGGCGCCTGAAGAGGTGCTTGAAGGGGTAGTGTAGAAAAGGGTTATATCGTTCTCTTTAAAGGCTGTCATGTCTTCTTTTTTCTTTTTGAGTTCTTTATCCATCATGAATGAGTCGATTTCTTCCTGAGAGATGCGGCCATCGCCGTTGGTGTCAACGTTTTTGAAGTTTTCAAGTATAGTATTAATCAGTTCTTGTTTTTCTTTGCTGCCTGTTTCTTGTGATTGCATTATCATGAGTTGTTCATAGGTTAGGCCCTGTTTTTTAATTTCGTCTATCATTTTGGATAGTTGTTCCTGAGAGATTTCAAGTTTTTTGCTGTCTTTTGTATTTGAGAAGGCCTGTGTGAGAACTTGAAGGAATGTAGAATCAGCAGCACTGACTCTGCCAGTATTATTATAAAGTTCGTTATATGTAAGGCCATTAGAGGTATCAGTATTGAGCATTTGATAGACTCTTTTCAGGCCATATTCAAGGTTCATAAAAAGGCTTTCTGATTGAACTTTGTTATACATGGTTGCTCCTTGCTTTTTTGGTTCCTCATTAGAAGATTATAATTATTTTTTTTAGAAAAGAAACCGGGTTTTTAGAGGATAATTTAATCAGATTTATTAAACGACTTGAAATCTGATTATTATGGCTAATGCATAACTATAACAATAGATTTTTTGTTTTTGATAATCAAAAACTTTTTAAGTTATGCATTGATCTTTAATAATAGGTTTTCATTACTGCCCGGTGACTCTTTTCGGTGCTAAAATGTCGTGGAATTAAATTTCCACGACATTATTAAGTTTTAATCATCTAACAATATAGATGTATTATTTTTTCATTAACTGCTGAACTATAGAAGTTTTGCCTGAAGCTACGACTTCATTGAAAGCTGCATCATCTGCTATTAAATACTTTACTCCATCTATCAGTGCCAGAATCCATATGATAAAAGGCCCGACACAGATAAATGATCCAACAATACTAACACCAAGGTATATAAGCCCCCAGTTAGTATTACCTAAATAGAAATGATGAATGCCAAGCCCGCCCAGCACAATCGCCAGAACGCCAGCAGCAATTTTATTCTTCTCAGACATAAGTTACCTTTCTTTAAAAGTGATACACACACAAAAATAAGTTTATGATAAGAATTAGAATTAGTAAATGCCATTAAGTTTAGTTTTTCTTTTTGTTTTGATTACAGCTGAAAATAAAGCCATTTAAAAAAACGCATACTCCTGCAAAGGGGGTAAAATACCACTCTTGAGTGATAGTATTAAAAAGCAAACAGGTTTAATATTAAAGATAATACAGGTTCTTAAACCCAAAAGGGATAGTTATATATTACATTATCTTACCCTTCTTTTCCCCCTCTAATACCTCTAATCAATCGTTGATCGCTGTAATTAATGATCCTCAGAAGACGGGCACTATTGCCCGTCATTATTTTAAAGACTATACCATTCCACGTAAATAATTAATATATGTTGATGGAATTCAGTAGGGTGTTTTTGCCCGCACAGCGGGCAAAAAAACCCCGCCTCTATAATCTGGAATCTATACATTACTTTCAAGGATCAGTATAATGCATAACTATAACAATCAATTTTTTGTTTTCGATTTTCAAAACCCAGATCCCGCCCACCCTAAAGGAAGGCATGGGGTCTCTTCTTTTTGAAAAAAGAAGCAAAAACTTTTCACAACTGGCTTGCTGGCTTCGTATACGTGCTTTGAAAGCCCAGGCCAATCGACTCGTTCAACCCAAATCTTTACTTTTAAAATTTTTGAAAATCGAAAAATTTTTAAGTTATGCACTGATCTTTTTTATTTGCATACATTGATAAATTAAATCTTGGTGAAGTTTAGAATACTTTATTTAAAGGCACTAAACCCTTTGTGATGACAATCACGCCTCTTTGTTGCGGTGATCACATCATTTTAAGAGAAAAAATTTTATACTGTATATTGTCAGGGAACTTAAAGGAGAAAGAAATGAACGAATATATCCCGATAGTAGTAATATGTGTTTTAATAGTAATGCTTGATAGACTGGTTGTAATGGGTATAATTTAGCCCTGTGTCTTATTTATTTGATAATTGATTGCATTAAATATATTGTCTACAAATGATTTGTCAATTCTACGAGAGCCATCAGGGCTTGCCAGCCGTATAAGAGAGCGACTATTAAATTCAGAATCAGGAGAAAGCCTCAAATAATAAGTGTTACCCTGGAGTGTTTTAAATTCTATAATGCCACTGGTAGAATTAAAGGTTTTAAGAGATAAATTCATAGATCTAATGGCTTTAAGACAGGCCGTAAAAAGTTCAGAGTAAGGCACATAATAGGTTTTATTAAGTTCTTCAATTGTTAATTCTTGTTTATATTGCCCTGGCAGGGGCACAACGTGTATTTCACCTGGAGAAGTATAGTTTCCACGCTGTGGCAGTTCAACCTGGGCTCCATAATTAGTTTTAGTCTTTCCTCCCAGGGCACACCCGGACACAAGTAAACATATGCATATAATAATTATTTGTTGTATATTTTTCATTTTATAGTGCCTCATAAGATTTACACAACAAATGATAGCACAAAAATGTTTTTTTTAACTTCCTCCCTGCTTTTGCTGGAATCAGTAATTTCCAAAGATTCACGATGCAATTTTCTGGTTAAATCTATCGATACCGTCACGTTTTGAGTATAGCTGATTTTGTATCGTTCTTTTAATATTGCCGAATTTAGCCCTATTGTGTTGCCGTAGTGCAGACAGCAAACTAAAAGCAAGGCAAACAAATCCAACATGATTTACTAAAGAACGATAATTTTCCATGCGTATGTAGCTTAGTCCCAGCTTTTGTTTAGCCTCCCGATGAAAGAGTTCAATCTTCCACCTAAAGAGATAGCTCGATTTTATCTTAACAATTATCACCCCAGATAGCAAACATCTCTCAAAATTTTAACGCCTCAATAGAATCTACAATGAGATCTATTTTAGACCACCTTGAAAGAAAAGCCTTTATTCTGTGCATCAAAGAAGATGAAGCTGAGCCTGAAATGAAAAATCTTATTATTAATTATTCAGTAAGAAACAGGTATGTAGACTTTTTTATAAAAAAAGGAATACCCATTGAAAGAGGATCAATTATTTACAAATCCTTTTATGAAAATATAATGCAAGATGGCTGGTTTAACATTTCTGTATTTACTTATATAAATGAAACATACAGGTTTTGTGTAATACCCGACCATGCTAATATTAAACGTGTTATGTGCTTTGGGGTTACCTGCACTTAATTTATTCAAAAGAAAATATTACACAGCTTTTATACAACAATAAAAATTATTTTAAACTGTGCACTGATCTTAATATAATGATAGAATTTTTTTAGGTTATGCACATCTTTGTTATTAAAACTTTTGAAAAAAATGTTAATTAGTTGCATAATGATCTAAATTTATTTTTTAATAGTTTAGTATGCTAACGTATTTGATAAATATTAAAGTCTTTTATACTCAGCCAGATTAATTCTGAAAGGTCATTTATGTCTTATAGCAGCAGTATTAGCGCAAAACAGGTTGGCGAATATCTTTATAACGGTGATATATCAAGTATTGAAACCTATATTCGCAATAGAAGGTGGTTTAGAAGGAAATCAGAAACAATTACAAAAGTCGTGTTCAGGGATTATGCGATTTTAAATGATGATCCAGTAGAAATATTAACTATTCTCGAGATCTATTATGAGAACTTTCGTTCAGAAATATATTATTTGCCACTTATGTTTCAGAATGAACGCACCAGAGCACTTAATTTCAAGACCATACTAAAGATTAATATAAACGGTAAAGAGATATCACTGTTTGATGCTTTCGAAGATATAGGTTTTTGCGCCAGTCTTTTAAAGCTTATTAAACAAAACAAACAGGTTTGCTCAATGAAAGGGGTATTTAGTTTTTATCCTACAGGTGCTAAGGGGCTTGGCAGATTTATAGAACATCTAAAAGAAGAGCAAATTAGACTTATATCAACAGAGCAAACTAATACATCTATTAACTATGGCGATAGCCTGATTATGAAAAACTTTAGAAACATTGAATATGGGCTGAACCCTGACTTTGAAATTACTTATTTCCTTACCAAAAAGACCGACCTCGAAAATGTACCAACACTATATGGCTATATAGAATACCAGAATCAGGATAAACTAACCGCAACTGCCGCTGTACTTCAGGAATATATTGCCAATAGAGGTGACTGCTGGAACTATACTCTGCTTTTCTATGAATTGATTTATAGAATTGCTATGAGAAACGTTCTATTAAAAGAAAAAGACAAGATTCAGAATGTCATTAAAGAGTTTGGCAGAAGTTTTCTTGATGAAATACATAAACTAGGCGAAATTACCGGAAAGTTTCATAGAGCCCTGACTACAGACCTTGATGATAGTGCTTTTAAAGCCGAATTCGTCAATGATGAAGACATTGATAACTGGCAGTTTTATATTATAAGTAATATTGATGCCATCTTCTGCAAAATAGAAAAGAACCTGCCACAATATTCTGAAGATGTGAGAGAAAAAGCAGAAACAATACTCAAAAACAGAAATAATTTTATCGACACAGTTGGCAACCTGGAAGTGTTAAAAAAACATCCACAAAAAAAAATACGTATTCACGGAGACTATCACCTGGGTCAGGTGTTAAAAACTGAAGATGATTTTGTGATACTTGATTTTGAAGGTGAACCTATTAAAACAATGGAAGAAAGAAGGGCCAAGCTGCTACCGCAAAAAGATATTGCCGGTATGCTTAGATCTTTTAATTATGCAACTTATGCCAGCCTATTTGAACTCCAGGGCATAGACCCTGAAGAGATGGAAAATCTCAAGAAATGGGGTCTATATACTGAAGGGCTTATAGCAAATTCATTTATAGAAGGCTATATGAGTATTATGGAATCTCAATTGCCTGAAAGAGAAATATTTTTTAAAACACTGAAATCTTATACTATTGATAAAGCCATCTATGAATTGGATTATGAAATAAACAATCGCCCTGACTGGCTTAGAATACCAGTAGAGTATCTTAACAGCGTCTCAAAATGATACAGCAGAAGTAAATTACAGTGATGCTTTTGTAAAGAGAGTCGGAATTTATATCGTTAATCAGTATCTTATGGTGGCCTTATAGCTTTATGAATAAAACGTAAATATTTATATATATGCCTTATATAAGTTTAATGCGCTATCTTTATAAAAACGATAAAATAGAATATAGGGATTTCTGCAAGTAAAAAATGTGTAAATTCAAATAATTATATTTGAGGAAACAATGAAACAGGGCAGCATATCTTTAACACCGGGAACTCTAGCGGGTAAGATCTCGACCTTTAGATCTCGTATCAATAACGGGATGTTAAAAGCTTCATTCCATAATAATACCGGTGCAAAGTTATTGAATGGAGGTAAATCGACCTCTTTAAATGCAGCCAGCAGTTTTCAACTGGCTTCCGTTGAGTGCAGTGACACCATCAGATCAACAGCCTACCTTCTTGAAGATGTTAGATCAGATCTTCATAATAAACTTGGTCTTATCGATGCTTTAAATACAGAAGGCAATAGGGATGTTAATAATCTCTATGAAAAACTCAACAATATGAAACAGGATCTACCCATGATGGTTTTAGCACACGCCATCACGAAAGGAAATACTAATGTTATAAATCTGGTCCTCAACAACCCCGAAAAATTCGGTGGTACCGATGAAAAAGCCCAGAGCAAAAGCAAAGGGATGGAAGATCTCAAATACGACATGCAGAAAAAAGCCCACAATGACTTCATTAGACAGCTAAGAGAAAAATCTGTTAAAAAGCAACAGGAATATTATGATGCTTTTGCGGCCTACGAAAACCTTGATAATTATGTTAAATCACTTGAAACATCTCATACAGAAGCTAAAAACAACTTTACTTCTATGAAAGCATTTGCAGAAACCAGAGAATCCGAAGCCCTGTCTAAAACTCACACAGAAGAAAAACCACCGGCAACAGATAAAAAGAAAGACTACAGAGGCACAATGCCTTTTGTAACTCTTCAGCCTAAAAAGTTAATGGATGATTTCACAAAGTTAAATTCCGATGGCCCAAAAGGAGTCGCTAGCAACGCTATGGTACAGCAGACATTCCCCAAATTGTCTCAATCTATAGGAGCAGGAAACCCGTTTATTAAATCATAACTATAATGTAAGTTAAATATTAACGATAGAAATCTGGAATAAATACGACGACCTTAAACTAAAGACTTAAATGAATATAAAAGAATCTTAAGCGTTTATCTCAGGGTAAAATTCGACTACAATAATGATTTAATTTCTTTGATAACTGGTTATAAAAATCAAACTATAAAAAATATTCATTCTAATTATTTAAAAGAAGCAAAGATATAAAAATTAAAAAAATGCTCAACAAATAACCTCCTTATCTGATATGTAGAATAAGGAGGCATTTGTTGATTATGAATACTATAAAACATCTTGCAAATTTTTTAAACCCCCTAATTTTACTACTATCTCCAGCAATCCTTGTTGATCTCTTTAAAACATATTGGGCTTAATACTCGATGATCGCTACTTTAGTGTACGAGGATTGTCTGAAAAGACCCGAAAATTTAATACATATCAATTATACAAACTGCTTCAATACAGAATTAACTAAAAAAACTGTTCTATACATTGATTAAAGCAGTGTTAAATAAGCAAAATACCTCTCGCTGGTATTTGATTTTGGATGCAAGTCATTTGGTAAATCATGTTGGATTTGTTTGCCTTGCTTTTAGTTTGCTGTCTGCACTACAGCAACACAATAGGGCTAAACTCGGCAATATTAAAAGAACGATACAAAATCAGCTATACTCAAAACGTGACGGTATAGATAGATTTAACCAGAAAATTGCATCGTGAATCTTTAGTATAAATCATTTAAACTTTTGAAAAATTTCTTCTATGAATCCAGCAGGCAAAAATGTTTTTATAAACTTAGAAATACATAGTTAGTGGATATTATTAAGATATCAAAAGTCGAAGATTAATAATTACACAGGAGGAAAGGAGTTTAACTATGGTAATGATTTCAGGCGCACCAGATCCACCACGCACAAGGCCAAATGAAAGCAATAACAATGGCAGTGCTTCAGATAGAACCCGTGGTAACACCAGTAACAATAATAACACCTCAGGATCTAATGATTCTGGCGGATCATCAGAAAGCACAAGACCTACCAGCTACTCAGATAGAGCTCGAGGCAATAATAATACTGGTGGCAATAATACTGGTATAAGCCCGCAAGCAGATGACCCTACAAATCATGGCGATATTTATTCTGGCGGATCATCAGGCAGCTCAGGCTCAAATGATTCAAGTGGGTCTTCAGGCAGTACAAGACCAACCAGCTACTCAGACTTAGCACGTGGTAATACTAATACCTTTGGCAATAATACCAGCGTAAGCCCACACGCAGATGACCCGACAAACCATGGCAATATTAACACTGGTGGTGTAGCCGTTAGCCTTGGCGACAGGTTACCAGGCGGATCCAGCAGACCATCTACCCCAAGTACGCCAAAAGTAGAAACTTTCTGGGATGCAGTTAGATATGTATTCAGCCCTGAAAATTATCTGGATGCTCACCGTCAGGGCTTAGATATGATGTGGGATGCAGAAATTGAAACACCACTTGAACATGCTTCAGCAACTGTAGCAACAGCAGGCACTGTAGCAATAGGGACATTGTTATCACCTCTGGGTTTACTGACTGGATGTCCTGATCCGTGTCCGGGCAACTGGTCAAACAAAGACCCCGAAAACTGTAGTAACCCTGGTTATAATACTGAATAAAAAACTACATAAAGAAATTGCTATTAATATAAAAAGGTTCTCATTTTTCGTGAGAACCTTTTACTGCAAATTATTTATTGTTGAACCTGTTTAATCAGTCGATCAGCTTCAAAATGAATAAGTTCAGGTATTAATTCTTGAAAGATTTTACAATAAGGAGAGGCTTTTTTGGATGATCCATACTTATAACTGGTATGGATAGGGCAATCACCCCGGCATAAATATCGCCAGAAGCATAATTTACAGTCTTCTATGCTGTCTATCGGGTGAGAAAGTTTATCGACATTGCCATATATCTTTTCAAAAATATCTTCATCAAATATAGAACCATAAGGATTATCCAGATACCAGTGACAGGCAGAAACAGTACCTTTTTCTGACACAGCAAAATAGCCACGCCCGGCACCACAGGGATACATTTTTTTATTATTAAAATCAAGCAACAGACTGTTTATTACCGGGTATGAAATAAGATGATTATTCCTAATAAAGGCAATAATATTTTTAATAGCTTCAATATATGAATCAACAGATGGTATTGTTGATGTATTAGAATAGTTATTTTCTCTAAGACGGCTAATAGTGAAGTTAAACTTATTTTTTAAATAAAAATCAACCAGTTGAGGTAATGTTGATATATTATTCGTATTTACAAATGTTTTTAACCTGAATTTAATGTTGAATTTTTTAAGTAAATCAACATTTTTCATAATATCTTCAAAAGTATTTTTCTTATCGCAGGGATAAAATCTTGTTTTGCCATGGATGTCTTCTATCCCATCGATAGAAATACCAAACTCAACATCTGGATCAATGCTTATTATTTCTTCAATTCGTTCTTTTGTTATCAGTGTTCCATTTGTTGATATTGTGTTTTTTACTTTTATACTACGTTTTTTAGCGTAATTATTTACATGTTTCATTAAATGAATTAATACATCATAGTTATAAAAAGGTTCGCCTCCAACCCATAGAATGTCAAAGTGTGTACAATCTTTTAATCCTTCAAAAATTCTGTTTAGATACGTTTCACCTTTTTCAGCTGTGAGGTGTTCTCCATCTTTATTAACATAGCAGTAAGAACATGATAGATTGCATTTATCAGTAATATGAATTACAAAGCTGCCTTTTCTGGTATCTTCCTCTATGTCAATAGTTTCAGCAGGTTCATTAATTTTGCAGACAGTTAAAAGTTCTTTTTTGACTTTATTAATATCAAAAATAATTTCATATCTTTCAAGGTATTCAAGAGTTTTTAAAACGAATTCTTTATTAGCATTGAGAAAATCAATGAGCTTTTTAGCTTGAATGGAAGCATTGTATTTAAGCTGTTTTTCTGCTGCAAGCCAATCTTGAAGCTGATTGCCAATGAGGTTAGAAGCGATTCTATTCTGGTATATTTGATAAGCCAGTGCTTCAATCCTGGGATGGGTGAAATATGAGCGTGTTAATTCATCAACAATGTCTACAGCATTATTATTTTCTTTTATATTCCACTGAGATTTACCGGGTTCTATAATAAAAACATCATAGCCAGTAATTTCAGAGTTTTCATCATTTATCAAAGGTACAAGTTGATAAGACCTTAAATTAATTAGTCTATAAATTTGATATTGTACAGGGTTTAAAATAACAACAGGGCTTTCTTTGCCAGTATCCCTATCAATTTTTATAAGTGAAGGTGCAGCACTGTAAAGAACATAAAATTCTCTTATTTTTGTTTCATATATCAGGCTGTATCTTCTATAGCTATAGAGCTTTTTAATTATATCCATATTTATTCCTGTAAGATGAATTATTAAATATTTTCTTTTAATCTAATTAATCTCAGTGCTTCCATTTTAACAGCTTCAGGCAATAAAGTTTTGTAAAACTGGCAAAAAGGAGAAGGTGCTTTCAAAGAACCATAAACAGCCCGGGCTAAAAGAGGGCATCCTCCACGGCAAATAAACCCCCAGAGACATTTATTACACACATTTCGTTCAAGAATACTATATACAAAACCACAGGTATTTCCTGTTGCTATTTTTAAAATATCATCATCAAAAATGGAGCCAAAAGACATATCCATAGAATTATGACAAGCTGAAACACTTCCTTTTTCAGAAACAGCAAATGTATTAACACCTCCAGAACAGGTATAGGTTGACATAGATGAAAGCTGAAAAAGATTATCCATTAATGATACTGGTTGAGGAGGATATTTATTTATTATTTCAAAGGCCCGTAACATCATTTTTACAAGTTCATTCATATTAACATTCAAAAGACATTGTTTTTTAGAATTTCTAATTGTTTCAAGTGATTCTTTGTATTCATTTTCAAGGCCAATTGTAAATGTATATCCATTTTGCAGGTAGTATTCAATTAATTCAGGTATATATTGCCAGTTATGATAATTGATTACAGTAGTAAAAGAAAAATTTAACTTATATTTTTTTAAGAGTTTAACACCGTTTTCAATATCTTTAAAAGAGCCTTTTTTATTTTTATAATAACGTGTTTTATTGTGTATTTCTTCAATACCATCAAGAGTTATTCTAAAGTTAGTATCAGGGGCTATATTTTTTATTTGTTGTATTTTATCTTCTTTTAAAAGGGTTCCGTTGGTAAATATATTCTGTTTAAGTATTAAGTTATATTTTTGAGCAAGATTTTTGGAGTATTCTATCAGGTAAATTAGTACGTCATAGTTTAAAAAAGCTTCTCCACCTGTATAGGTAAGTTCTATTTGTTCATAAGACTTAGTAATATCAAAAATACGCTCTAAATATAATCGGCCATCTTCTCTTGAAAGATGTTCACGTTCTTTATCAAGGTAGCAATAAGGGCATGTAAGATTACATTTATCTGTTGTATGGAATATTATATTAATAGTGCTTTTTTTTGCAGTTTTTAATGTTAAATCCTGCTTTATATTTGAACTATAAGTTAACAGCTTTTCTCCAAGGCTTACTTCATATTTAGTGTAATCATAAATTATATTTTTTGATTCAAGATCATCAAGTGTTTTGATTACCAGTTCCTGATTTGATTGAAGAAACTTAATGATAAAATCTACTATTTTGATGGCTTCAACGAGGCATTCTTTTTCTGCTGTTAACCAGTCTTGAAGACTATCACCTGCAATGTTTTTGTTTAATCTGTGAAGATAAATATTATAGGCTTTCTGTTCAATTTTTGATACTGAACAGAAGGCTCTTTTTAAATCATCTAAAGTTTCCTGGAGATCAAATTTATCTTTTTTTGAATTAACCATTTTTACTTGATTGTTTTCATGAAATACAATCTGATTGTTTTCAGTAAAATGATAAACCCGTGTTTGGATGAGACTAAAAACTTTATATTGATCATTATTCAGAATTGCAATCAGGCTTTTATTATTTGAATCTTGAAAAATTGAAGGTTCAGTATTAAAAAGAATATGATATCCATTGATATTTGCTTCAAATAATTTTAGATATTTCTTGTATTTAAAGAATTTTTCAAGAATATTCAAAATCTAATCTCCTGATTTTCATTATATTTTCTTTTATTTTTGAAATCAATAATTTACCCTGGGGTTCTGAATACCTTTAAAGTTCTCAGATTCAAAAATTGATGTCGCTAGAATCATTAATTATAGTAAATGCATAATTTAATAATGAGTTAGTTTTTATAGTCAGAAAAAAACCTCCGGGTGGAGGTTGCAGAAAGGTAATCTGCGGTAAAGAGAGGGTCAACGAATTGGATTTCAGGATAATATACTTATGTTACCGCCTGTAGTGGCTGTTGCTGTCAGCCAGTTTGTTGATCCAAATAAATTATTAAAGTTTATATTGCCAAGCTTTGAAGCGTTTGCACTAACATAATTAAGAGCACCATTGTTTTGAAACCCTGCATAACCACCATTTATTGCATTAATTTGAGTATTATTAACAGAGCCATTGTTAGTCATAAAAGACCTGGCTGAATCAGTATACAGTTTGATCTGGTTCATTAGTCCATTGTTCTGAATACCTGTAAGGCCGGAATGCCAGTTGCTTGAAATAGTATTATTTATCTGACCATTATTTATCAGGCTCAGTGTAGCATTTTGATTATTTAAACTTAAATTTCCTATAAAACCCATACAACATCCTCCTTGCAAATGTATATACACCTGTAATAATAAGCACTATTAAGATTTTAAAAATGGTTTTCCCTGTAATACTACCTATTATAATAAAAAAAATCGTTGCAAATGTATTGTTAGAAGATATTTCTTATCTTAATAGTAATTTTTTACCAGCAATTGGGCAAATACAACCATAAAACAGGCTAAGAGGGGTTTGTAAGTTGATTAATAAGATTATTTATTGAAGCTGCATTATAGTTTTGAAAATCCTGAAGGGGGGTATTATATGTAACGGGCGGCCATTCTTCACCTGTAAGAGGGTCACGCATGGCCATCGGGTTACCCGGCCATTCAGCAGAATAGTATAAAGTGTATAAATCCTGACCGATAATACCTATATCTCTGCTAAGTGTTTCTATGACCCCTTTCATTGAACTGGAAAAGTTATCATTTTGCATAATAGAAGATAGTTGATCCTGAAAAAGAAAGGCGAGCTGGTTATTATCAAGATTATACTGAAAGGCTGAAGGGTGTTCATACATTTCAACATATTTTGCATAAGCCAGGCTCATTGAACCTGAATAATATGACTGTGCTTCAAGGTTTTCAGTAAAACTATAATATGTTTCATCATAACCTTCAGGTTTAGAAAATGTTGAAACAGCTTTATTAAAATAACAATCACTATCAGTCTGGCAGTTATTAATAGTATTCTCAGAATCTTTATGAATAAGAGACATATTATATGCAATAGAGGCAAGCTTTTTTAGCTCTTCGGCTTCAGCATTTTTGCCGGATAACTCCAGCTGTTCAGCAAGTTGAGCAAATAGACTGGCAAGTTTTTCTGTGCCTCCTGATGCTCCGCTTGAGAGAACATAGTCATTAAAATTTTCAGGTATACCTGACAGGACATATTCACCAAAGTCTATAGTACAAACACCTCCCTGGCATTGCATTTGGGGGTTTTCCGGTGTACCACCCAGGCTTCCCGGGTTTATGACTGATTGGGTTTCACTACTATTATATGCAGGTATATTAAGAGTTCCTGGTTCTCCCTGCTCTGAATTAAGTGAGGCTCCAAAAAAGCCAGTAAGATTACCACTGGAAACCAGGAAATAAAGTCCCAAGCCAAAGGCAAGACCCACAATAGCTGTCGGTATTACATAATCAACGAGACCAGCACCAGATTCTTTTCTCTGTTTATTATTCATATTATTCACACACCTTTCCTGTATCGTCATACTCTCCTGTTGCACAGATGAGAGCACTTTTGATATCTGACTTATTACTTATTTCAGGTGAGATTATATCCTCAAGGCCCATCTCTCTGGAAAAACTTGACTTTCCAGTATTTTCACCAGTAATAGGATCATATTTATCCAGATCATAAGAGCCTTTTGCACTATCACGGCCTGCGTAATATCCGGCCATCATAAGACCCCTCATTTGATAATTAAGATCACTAAGGTTTTTAAGTAGTTCAGTAGTAACAGTCTTCATAGAATCACTATATCCAGGATCATTCATAATACTGTCAAAAATTTCTACCATCTGGATAGAAATCAATGAGGTTTTAAGATCTTCATATTTGCCTGGCTCAAAGTTTTTCAAATATCTTGCATAGCCAATATCAATTGAGTCATAGATCTCTTTTGGGTGCTCAGGAGAAAAATCAGGTACAAGAGCATCAATATCTTCATAAAATTGAATGTCTGCAGAACCATAACTTAAATTATTGGTGAGACAGGCCATTTCGTATTCATTTCCGATACAGTTTTCGGCAATATCTTCATATAATTTGTCAATATCAGCTACGGCGTGGCCCAAATTAGCCAATTGACGAAGTTGAGCAGCTTTTTCGTGCTCTTCGTCAGCTTCAAGCTGTTCAGCTATCTGCTCTATGAGTGATATTAGTTTGTCAGTACCGCCTGAAATGCCTGCGGCCTGAGCAAATTCCTGAAAGTTTTCAGGTATTCCGTTTAAAACAAAATCTCCATAATCAATAGCACAAATTCCATTTTTACAAACCAGCTGGGGCTGATCAGGAGTACCGCCAAGTTCACCAGCTTTAATTGCAGCTGTAGCTACTGGTGCAGGTGGCATTGCTTCTGGAGTAGTTGAAACTGGCTGCTCGACTACATTTGTATTATTTCCACCAAGCATGTTTTTGAAATTAGCAAAATAATCAACAATATTTTTGCCGAATAGATAAAACACCGGCACAAGTGCCAGAGCCACAAGGGCTATGATTATACCATATTGAGCTATAGCATTACCTTTAGTTCTCATGATTGGCTCCTACTCACATGTATTGTTGATATTTTTCCTTCTCCCTGTGTTACAAATTAGAGTTGATCTTATATTAGTACCGATGCTGGCTTCAGGTGGATGAACCATAAGCTGCCCCCCTGTATCTCCAATTACTTTAGTATAAAGCAGCTCACCAGTAACTACATCATACACTTTTGCAGTAGTATAATCAGGTTTTGTACCTGATACTGCAACTACTTCAGCAAAACCGATACCAATATTATTTATTTGATTAACCAGGGCAATGGTTACATCTTTCATTGTATCTGAATATTCAGGATTGTTAAGTATAGCATCAAGCTGCTCAATGATAGCATAGCCTGTGGTGCCTGCTTTCTTCTCATAAGCCTTTGGATTGGTTTCTTTCAGTATTCTTGCGGTTTGAATTTCTTTGCTCAAATTTATCAACTGGGCGTATGTCATTTTTGAACTGACGCCAGGCAACAAAGAAGCTACTTCTTCTGGTACCGCCATATTAACCGGAGAATTATATCTATCTTTCAGGCATTTAAGATCTCTGGCAAAGTTCGCAATACAATAATTTAAAAGGTTTTCAATAGTGTTTTGAGTAGAAGAGAGAAAATACCCCATATTAGCGAGGTTTCTGTAATTAGTTGCGCCTTCAATATCACCCTGCTGTTCCAGTTGACGGGCTATTTGTTCAATCAGAGAAGACAGCATATCAGTGCCACCTGAGACACCTGAGGCCTGTGCAAATTCCTGAAAGTTTTCAGGTATGCCATTTAAGACAAACTCTCCATAATCTACAGCGCAGACACCTTCTGAGCAAAAACTTACCGGTTGATCAGTTGTTCCTCCGAGGTCACCGGGCTTATAGTTCGTCATAGGATATTTTCCATCACGGGAGGTTTTAATCACTGCTGGAGAATGGTCTTTTTCAAGTGTTGTGGTAAAGCCAGAAAAATAATCAACAATATTTTTGCCCAGCAGATAAAACACCGGTATAAGAGCCAGCACTACTAGGGCAATAATTATACCATACTGAGCTATAGCATTACCGTTAGTTTTTTTCATTTTTAATCTTCCTAACCTGCTTAATGATACTTACATTTACGACATTTTTTATAATTACATTAGCCTTATAAATATAAAATAGTAATAATTGTTTATTTTTTCTCCTTTAAAAAATTCTGATACAGAGCAAATCAGCTTAAAATAGAGGTCAAAATAATTTCAATAATTAGATTAATAGGGCCATAAGTTTAAACATATACTAATATTAAGAGCTATTGCTATTAACACTGCAATAGCTTGATATGTTTAACTATGATAGAAACGAAGATGTGTTACTGTCTATACTGAAAGATATTGGCTGATTTTTTCTTCTGTCAGTATTGATTTTATCTTTGTTATCGGCCTGAATATTATTAAAATAATTATTGTTATCCTGATTATTTCTTCGATCTACAATAATTTTGCTATTCGGTAGTAATTGTTGTAATTCTTCATTAAAGTAAGACATGTCTTTATCTAATATAACGTTTATTTCTTCATCTATATAAGCATTAGCGTATTTTTTGATTGTCTGAAGAATATTTTCATTAGCCATTGCAGCCGGGGCTTGTTGAGCATTATTTATGGCATGTTTAAACTCAAGAACTACTTTATTTTTCCGGGTATCCTTATCTTTATCATTATAATGTATAGCATTTTGAATATTTTGTATTTCAGTTAATGTGTAAACCATTTGTCTGTTTTGATATGTATAGTCTATATTATTCTGTTGTTCTTTTTGATGTTTGATGTTTGATTTATATTCAAAGGATGTAGAAATAATTGCATCAAAATATTGAGATTTTTCTTTAATAAAATCTCTTGTATTGTTTGCATCCTGAAGTTCTGTTGCAGCCTGAGAGTTAATCAACCTGTCAAAAGCCCTTCTGATTAGTCCGAAACTAAGTGGTGGCTCTGGAGGTGTTGCATTATCACCCGTGCTATTGTTAGCAGCAGATTGAACTTGAGCTTTTTTTGCTGTCAGATTACTCATTTTGTTTTTCATTTCCATCATTAGAAAAAGTGCACTGGTAATAATAGTTTCAGCACTGGCAATATTGATTTTTTGAGATTGTCCAATGATATTGTTCCAGTGGTCAATCATGAAGCTGTATTCATCTTTTCTCTGTTCAGCTTTTGCAGCAGAAAATTCAGCAAAGACCATATCTGATTCAATGCTTTTAATTTTATCTAAAGCGAGATAAAACTCTGCCATTTTAGCTGAGAGTGTTTCTTTAAGATTATCCTGATTGAAAGTAATGCTTGTCATAATTTTTACGCCCTGTAATTTCCTAACCCCATATATATAAAAAAAATATACTCTAAGAACCTGTTAGAAGAATTTTTTTAAATTTATAGTAGAAATCTTCTATTTTTAAGAGTCTATACAGAACTTAAAAATTTAACTATTGAAGGTATGCCTGTCCTGAAAGTATTTTTGACTTCATCAGTTATATAAATCAATACTGTTTATAAGAATCTTTACAATATAAATCTCGACTTTTAGCACAGGTTATAGAATAATAATCGTGTGTAGTAAATTATTAAGAAAGTGATTTTATGAGTTATCAAGATTTTGAAGACATGGAACTCGAATGCGGAGATTGTGGTGTGACATTCGTTTTCAGCGCTGAAGATCAAGAGTTCTACAGCCAGAAAAGATATTCAAACCCAAAAAGATGTCCGGATTGCCGTGCACAAAGAAAAATGAATAGCCCTAGAGGCGGCGGTCGCTCCAGAGGTGGTGGCGGCGGATTCAACAAACCGCAATACAGAGTTACTTGTAGTGCCTGTGGTTGTGAAACTACGGTTCCGTTTGAGCCCAGAGGCGACAGACCGGTTTATTGTTCTGACTGTTACAGAAACGGTTAAGGCAATAAAGCTTTCCAGAATTAAAACAAAAGGAGAAACAGGCCTAGTTATATTAAGTTAAACGAAACATAATAAAGATTAAAAGAAGAAACATTATCATTATTATCAGGTCCAATTTGCATTCTTCAGTGTATTTAGAGACAACCTCAACAATTATTGAAGAACCTGCATTCAGAAAACTGAGTTCAAATGTATGTATCGTTTTTTCCGTTTTTTAAGGATTTGATCATCGATTTTTTGAGCTATTCTTGATTTACTACCAGATTTACTCTTAAACCGGTTACCATGACATAAGTTTCTTTCTTAACAAGGTTATTAATCCTGACACTTCAAATTTTATCTTCAGGTAGAGTTTTATGATGCTATTTTAGAGGATTTAAGCGTTCAGGCTTAAGTAAGTGTGTCCTTTTATTATGAACCAGATTGTATTATCAGTTGTTGTGTCGACCTATAACAGGGCCGTTATATTAAAAATCTGCCTTGAATCTCTAGAGAAACAGGGGCTTTCAAAAGATCTCTATGAAGTTATCATTGTGGATAACAATTCCAGTGATGCAACTGCTGAAGTCAGTCAGGCATTTGTAAGTCGTAACAGCAATTTCAGGTATGTATTAGAGACCAATCAGGGTCTCAGCTATTCCCGTAACAGGGGCTGGAAAGAGGCAAAAGGAACCTACATTGCCTATATAGATGATGATGGCAGGGCTTACCCTGACTGGCTGGAGAACATGTATGATTTTATTCAGCGAATGCCTGAAATAAAGGTCTTTGGCGGCCCCTATGATGCTTTTGCCCTGGTAGAAATACCGAACTGGTACCCGCCTGAGTATGGCACTCTTGACCGTGGCCCTGATGAAATAGCTCTTGATTTTTCCCGGGGGGGCATCACCGGAACCAACATGGTCTTTCATCGATCTTTGTTTATTGAACACGGTGGTTTTAACACTGACCTTGGTATGAAAGGAGAGACTGAAGCTTATGGTGAAGAGACTGAATATATATCAAAACTTTATAAACAGGGTATTACCGTCTATTATGTACCGCAGATGAAGGTCAGTCATCTGGTTGCAGACTATAAGCTGTCAGTTTTTTATATATTGAAATCCATTTATAAGAGTCATAGAGATTCATTTAAAAAGAATTTTCAAGAGCCTTCATTATGTTATCTATTGTGGCGTGTGGTTGAGAGCATTTTTGTTTGTATATATCTTTTATTTAAAAAGCGAAATCTGCCATTTAAGAGGGCGTTGTGTTATTCTTTTGCAGGGCTTGCCGGATCACTGGGAGATCTGGCAGGGTATATGAAGAAAAAGTTTAAATAATTATTGGTCTTTATTAGAATTATAGGCATCTTTTAATACGTAGACACCAATAATGTCATAATGATGGGTTTTTAGTGTGTCTACTTTGATGTATTTCTCTTCTACAAAGTCTTTTAAAAAAGCATTCATCTTTCTTTCGGCTTTTGCCGGGAAGGGCGGATCTAAATAAAAATCTTCTTTATGAAACTGTGTAATAATCATGCAAACAGGTTTTTCTTTGAGAATTGTTATGGCTTCATCTGCCTCTTTTTCGACCCAATAATCATGGTTCATCATATCATATTTAGTAGGGTTTATACCTTCAAGAAGGGTAATAAACACCGGTGCCCAGGGAAATGAGATAACCGTTCTATTAATAGAACAATATGTTTCAAAATAACTTTTTGCTGATGTTACCGTTTCACTATGGAGCTTTGAAGCCTTTGTATATTTAAAATAATCACTATTGATAGTATATAAAAGATCTTTACCTTCTCTTCTCGGGCTGATTTGTGGATATATGATATCTGATATAAACATTAAAACGGTTACACCAAGTAATATTATATATAATGCTGGAAGGTTTTTTAGTTTTGAGAGTATATTATGAAACATTTGTTATCCTGTTTTCTGATTTATTTCAACATAGACTTCACCTGTCTTATTTAAAAGCTGTTTGACTTGTATTTCCATAAACACAAAAAAGTATAAAGTAGGAAGAAGGGCATGCATTAGTTCTCTTCCGGGGTATGATAATTGCGAAGAAAAGGTTATTGTAAGCATTGCAATTGAAAGACAGAAAAATAACCTGTTAATAGAACCAAGAGAATTCTTTATCAGAAGGTAAAAACAATAAAAAAGGTAAGTTAATGCAGTTATTCTCATTGCATCATACCACATCACAGAAGAGAAAAATGTTGTGTACCTTGTTATTTCCTGATATAAATGATCACTCAAAGAAGGAGATGCCAGTTTACTGAGGGGTAAGGCAACAATAGATACTATAATATATGTCAGTGCAATGTTTTTCAGCATACCTTCTTTAAACATGTAGAGATATAGCATAATCAGAGCAATAAGGGTTCCTATTGCCAGTTTAACAGATATAATGCCTGCTGTAGTATGTATTAGCCCGGCCAGCCCATCTTTCATAATAGCTTTTTTTTCTGCTGATTCAAGAAAGATGTTTTCTATAAAGACAGAAAAGCCTCCTGCAAACCATAAATAGAGGCAATAGAAGATAAATGGAGCAAGAAACCCGATAATAGTAATTATTATTGGCTTGAAAGCTTTTTTCAGGTCTTTAATGTTAAACAGAATGATAAAAAACAGTAAAGAAAGAAAAAGAAACATACCATGATTTTGTTTGGTCAGAAAGGTAAAGGAACACATTATTGAAGTAATCCATAAAAGCTTATAAGAGAAGCTTTTGGCATACAATAAAAAGGTATAAACAGTAAAAGCAACTAAAAGTGTGGATAAAGGTGAAAAGCCAAAACTTCCAGAATAACCTGTATCAGATAAAATAATAAAAGCAACTACAATAGAAGATTTCAGCTTATCCATAAATAGAGAAAGAATTAAAAATGCAGCAAAACATTGAAATATAATGACAAAAAGACCCAGTATTGAATCTATAATAAAATATTTCCCAAATATTAAAAGAAACATGGCTTCAATATAGTGAGCCAGAGGTGTTGTTGGCATATCAAAATCTCTATAAGGCATCAGACCACTGGCAATTTTGGTTGAAAAATGAAAACACAGAGTATTATCAGTAAAATCAAGCCCTTTGCCGAAGATATTTCTTACTCTGAAAAGACATAGTAAGACAATAAAAACAAACCCATAAGTATAAGCATTACAAATTTTCTTGAATAACCTGTCAGTCATAATAATACATTTAGACAGTAAAACATTTTTATTTAAAGCTAAAAATAATGATGTGTCAAAAGATTATTGAGATCTCTGAATAATTTAAAAGTTCACTGATTCAAGAAATTAGTGTCGGGTGTTAAAAAAACCGCACAGCGGTTTTTTTAACACCCTCCCTGTTTTTGCTGGAATCAGTAATTTCTTAATTAATCAGAGGTTCCTATTGTAATAAAACTGTGATCAGGTATGAATAATGAAAAGGGTGTATGATATAATTGATTTGTTGAGTCTCAGGAGAAGCCAATGACGACAGCTATTGAGGTAGAAAATCTCAGCAAAAAATACGTTATAAGCCACGAAGCGACTGACCGTTATCTCACAATGAGAGATATTTTAGCCGATAAAGTAAAAACAATGTTTGACAGGAAGGCTAAAAAGGCTAAAAAAGAAGACTTCTGGGCATTAAAAGATGTTACTTTTAAAGTAAATGAAGGTGACAGATTAGGTATAATCGGCAGAAACGGCGCTGGCAAGTCGACTCTGCTAAAGCTTCTCAGCCGCATTACAGAACCCACTGAAGGTAAAATTAAGCTGGCCGGACGGGTTTCAAGCCTGTTAGAAGTTGGCACAGGTTTTCACCCTGAACTCACAGGCAGAGAAAACATCTTTTTGAACGGTGCTGTTTTAGGTATGACCAGAAAAGAGATCATCAGTAAGTTTGATGAGATAGTGGCTTTTGCCGAGGTAGAAAGGTTTTTAGATACGCCTGTGAAACGTTATTCATCAGGTATGTATGTCAGGCTGGCGTTTGCAGTAGCAGCTCATCTTGACCCCGAGATATTGCTGGTAGATGAGGTGCTGGCCGTCGGAGATTATCAATTCAGAAAGAAGTGCTTGGGCAAGATGTCTGAGATGGAAAAATCTGATAAGACTCTGCTTTTTGTATCGCACGATATGGGCAATATACGATCGCTATGTAATAAAGCCATATGGATTGATAAAGGAGAAATCAAGGACGCAGGCCAAACAAATGAGGTTGTAAGATCTTATTTAAATAGTATTGGAAACTATTTTGAGAATAAAAACCCCAGTATTCGTAAAAACACTATCAATAAAAATCTCAGGGGGCCTAAGATAATTGAGGCTTCTATAATTGATAATAATGGAGATTATAGAACACAATTTAAAGCTGACGAAACATTTTATATTAATTTAAAACTTGATAATAGTGATAAAATAGATACTAAATATTCAGCTTGCTGGGTATTATTTAATGAAATCAGACAGATGATAGCCATAGGTGAATCAGGGATGATGAATTCTATCTTTTATTCTTCTGAAGCAAGTGAGCTAAAATGTCATTTTAAACCTTTAGCACTTTGCCCCGGTAAGTATTTTTTCAAACTTCAGCTTCATTTAAGACATATGAGTAACAGAGAAAACTTTGATGCCTGGGATGATGCTTTATCATTTGAAATAACTGAGCACGATTGTTTTAACTCGGGCTTTTCATACCCCGGAAGCTGGAATTTATCACATTATATTGATAGTCAATGGTTAAACTAACTTTTATGAAAGAATCTTATGAAATTTGTTACAGCTGTTTATGGTAATTTATATGTTCCACTGATCACAACCTTTTTATTTCAGCTAAAAAAAGTACATCCCGACGATGAAACCATTGTTTTATGGGATGATATCAATGAAAATGAAATTAACCTGTTATCATCTTATTTTAATGACGTCACTTTTATAAAATTAGAACATAATATCCCCAAGAATGATCAGTTAAAAAGGATTCCATTAAAACTAAAATACTGGTGTGATATTCTTAATGAAACAGATAATGATACAATTTGCTTTCTTGATTGTGATACCCTTGTATACAAAAATATAAACGACTTTGTTAACAAAGATTTTGATTTTCTATATACCTTCAAAGATGAGAAATTCCCTATCAATGTAGGGGTTGTAATTGTTAAAACATCAGATAAAATAAAAACATTTTTTGATAAATGGCTTGATGAAATCGAAATCATTATCAATGATTCTGAAAAGCTTCAGGAAGCCTTTCAAACATTTGGTGCTGCTGACCAGAAAGCACTTGCAGGACTTATGAGATTTGATTTAAATAACCCTGATAAGTCAATATCATTTGATTTTGGAGATATTAAATTTTCTGGTATTCCCTGTGATAAACTAAATCAAACTCAAAGCGTACCCATAAACTGTGGTAGCTATATTTTTCATTATAAAGGTGGCTGGCAGCCAATATTATTAAAACTTATGCCTTTTAGTAAAAATAGGCCCAAAGAGTCAGCTCTTGATATGTATTATTACTGGGATAATTTATTTGAAGAAGCCAACTATAAAATTATGCATAGTATTATAATGAACGCTTCAATAAAATGGAAAGATACTATAGACTGGTTAAATACAAAACATCTTATTCGTGGCATTCTTCACAGTGAAATGCTTGCAACTATTTCTACTATAAAAGAACTTAAACCTGACTTGATTATTGAAAGTGGCAGATTTCAGGGGCAAAGCACTTATATTCTAACGAAAGCCTTTGAAAAAGATAACATACCAGTTATCAGTATTGAACTTACAAAAGATGAAAATGCTAATATTGCTGAAAACAAATTAAAAGATTTTTCTAATTTAAAACTCCTTTATGGTGATACTCATAAACTGTTACCAGATCTGGTGAAAAAAAATTCAAATAAAAAAATTGTAATTTTAATGGATGGCCCCAAAGGTTATGAAGCTTATAAGCTCTTTTCTGAGTTATATTATAAACATAAAAACATAATAGCAGGCTTTTTTCACGATTGCAGAAAACCATATCGTCATATGACTAATAATTCAAGAAATGAAATATACAAATTCTTTGACCGGCTATGGTTTACAGATAATGAAGAATTTGTTGACACTTTTCGGGAAATTGATACACCCTGTATAGCCACACAAAACAACATGACGGAACATAGCTGGAAACCCTATTACAAAGGCTGGAAAAAAATTGGGAGTTATGGCCCAACAATAGGTATTGTATTACCCAATATGAGGGATCACTATCGTTATGAAAAGCTATTTAAAAGAAAGGTATCACCTATCCAAAACCTTAAAATAATGTTTATTCGTTTTTATATAAAACTCAAAGAACCCTTTAAAACTAAAGTTATAATTTAGCTAAAGATACTACCTATGAAATTTCAAACAGACTACAAATATACCGACCGCAAAACAAAATCAAAGTATGTTTATGAGAAATACAAAAGTATTTTAAAAAACAGCATTCTCGATATCGGCGCTGATAACTGCTATTTAAAAGAAAACCTGCCTGATAATGTCACCTATACAGGCATTGGCCTTGGTGACCACCCTGACCTTCTTAAAATTGATCTCGAAAAAGAAGCCATTTTTCTTGATAATGATTCTTATTACTGTGTTCTTTGCCTTGATGTACTTGAACACCTTGATAATATACATGATGTATTTGCTGAATGCTGCCGTATAACTTCCCGTTATTTGATTCTTTCTTTCCCAAACCCCTGGGCAGACCTGATGAACAGCCTTCGATTTAACAAATATCGTGATAACAAGAACCTGAAATTTTACGGGCTACCGGTCAAACCTGAAGAAGACCGGCATAAATGGTTTTTCCCTTTTTCAGAGCTTAAAACGTTTGTTGAGATTAATGCTCAAAAAAATGCTATGAAAATTATAGATGTTCAGGTCAATAATGAACACTTCCATAAGAATATTAAAAACTTTTATCATATTGCATTGATGAAACTGCTTTTTAGAAAAGATATTGAGCTTTCAGATCTCTATTATGGCACATCATGGTGGGTTTTAGAAAAACATAATGACTGAAAATAACCTCTATATACCTTTTAAAGAACGTTCAGACGCCAGCATTGGCGGCCCCTCAACTTTCATGAAAAACCTGAAAACCTGGCTCGATAAACACCACTACCCCTATTCTGAAGATATTGAAAACAGTGCCGGTATATTTTTTCCGATTGCTTATGATATAGAAACCCTTAAACGTTTCAAAAAACAAAGAAAACACATAATACAAAGATTAGATGGCATTTTTTACCCTGAAAAACACGGCAAAGACTATAAAAAAATGAACAAGACTATCAAACAAGTTTATCAAAACCTTGCCACACATACTGTTTTCCAGAGTGAATACTGCAAAAACCAATGCTTCAAAATGTTTGGCAAAAAAAAAGAAGGGCAATATTCAATAATTCACAACGGCGTCAATCAATCAATTTTTTACCCCTCTGAAGAAAAGAAAACCCTGAACAAAGATGATATACGGCTTGTAATGACAGGCAATTTTAGAAACCCTGATCAGTTATATCCTGTTATCAAAGCACTGGAACTTGTTAAAAACCGGTTAACTTTTACACTGACCATTGCCGGCCCGATTAGTGATGCATCCCTTAAAGAATATCTTAAACAAAACTATATTCAATATGCCGGTGAACTCGATATAAAAGATGTTGCCGGGTTACTCAGGCAATCAGATATCTTTCTCTTTTCAAGCCTGAACCCGCCCTGCCCGAATAGTGTCCTTGAAGCAGTATCCTGCGGGCTACCAGTAGTAGCATTCAGTGATGGTTCTATGCCTGAACTGCTGAACTTTAACAGTGAACTGCTGGCAGCAGTACCTGATCGTGTTTTTAATTCTCCTGAAGATCTTATCCCTGATAAACTCGCTGAGAAAATATTGCTGGCTGTTGAAGAATTTGAGAAATTCAGGCAGAAAACAATTAATTACTATAAAATGGTCTCATTTGATTTATGTGGCAAAAAGTATGTTGATACTTTTGAAACTATTACTTTAAAATATCAAAGCAAAGCAAACAGTTTAAGCCTAAAAAAAACTTTATGGAGGAATTAACTTGTTTCAGATTATTAAAAACCTTTTAAAAAAAGAAAAAATTGTCAAAAAACCTGTTCATACTTTTGAAATGTATCTCGACCTGAAAGCCGGTGGTGTATCTTCAACTCTCTATCATCAAGGTTATAGAGAAGCAGTATTTATGTATATCGTTGAAACAACTGTAAAACCTGGTATGATTTGCTTTGATCTGGGTGCAAATATTGGTTATGTAACATTATATATGTTAAAAGCCATCAAAAACAATGGGTTTGTATATGCTATTGAACCTGATCCCCGTAATATCAAACTTTTAAACATGAACATTGATCTCAATAATTTTTCAGATTTTTGTGAAATTAGTCAGGGTGTAATTTTTAATAAAACTGGTAAAACTGATTTTTATCAGGCTTCAGCACCTAATTTAAGCAGTATTACAAAACCTACCAGTGTAAAGGAAAGAATTAACGTTGATTCTTATACTCTAGACGATTATTTTAAAGACAGAAAATTTCCTCATTTTATTAAAATGGATGTTGAAGGGGCTGAAATTGAAATACTTGAAAGCTCTAAAGACTTTTTCAAAAAACATAACGAAAATACAAATATTTTAATGGAAGTACACCAGAAGTATTATCACAATAATAACCTTTCAGATACTTTTGCTAATATTTTAAGAGATTATTTTAAGATAGGCTTTAAACCTAAATACATTGTATCAACACCTGTTAGCATTCCGGAAGCGTTTGCAAAAGCTGGATATACTCCTTCAAAAACATTTCAAACAGATGGAAGAGAAAGAGGTCTTTTTGAAAATGTAAAAGAAGAAGACTTCATATCATTTGCCTGTTTCAGACACGTTGAAGGTGATGCAGAAAGAATTGCCAGATCAATTATGATATCAAGGGATTAACTTACATTATGCCCCCTCAAATATCTGTCGTGATGAGTGTCTACAATAACGAAACCTACCTCAATGATGCAGTTGAGAGTATTCTCAACCAGACTTTCCAGAACCTCGAATTAATACTCATCGACGACGGGTCAACTGACTCTACCCCTGACATTATTAAAGAATTCAACGATTCAAGAATCATTACCCTCAAAAATAATCTAAACAAAGGCCTCGCTGCCTCTCTAAACTACGGAATCACTCAGGCACAGGGTAAATATATCGCACGAATGGATTCAGACGACATCAGCCACCCGGAACGCCTGGAAAAACAATTCAACTTTATGGAAAATAACCCTCAAACAGGCCTCTGTGGAACATTTGTAGAAACACTGTCAGAAAATAAACCACAGAAGTTTGAATATTCAACTGACCCCGAAAAAGTCAGGTGTGAGCTGCTGTTTTACCCTGCTGTCGCTCATCCTTCAGTGATGATCAGGGCTGAAGTTCTCAAAAAGAATAACCTTGCCTATGATGAATCCTTCAAATATGCTCAGGATTATGACCTCTGGGCCAGGCTATCAGAACATACCCCCATAACAAATATTCCAGAAATATTGCTAACCTACAGGGTTCACCCGAAAACAATTACCTCAGAAGCCAGATCCGAACAGCTAACATTTGCACGGCAGATCAGAAACAGGTACTTTACAAAACTTAATATTAACCCTTCAGAAGAAGAAATCAACATTCATGAAAGCCTTAGAATATTGACTTTTGAGCCGTCAGAGGTTTATCTAACACTGGCCAGTATCTGGCTGGCAAAACTAATCAAGCATAATAAAACTCACAGGGTCTTTCATCAAGAAGCTTTTATCGCTATGCTCTCAGACTACTGGTATAATGCCTGTACGTATTCTGGCAGAAAGATTGGTTTCAGAGCCTTTCAGCTATACATATCTGATCTGCCCGAAGGCTTACAAACACCGGCATTAACTAAATCAGCTTTATTACTTATCAGAAGCCTGCTTTGATCTGCCTATATTGTATTATTGTATAATAAACTCTCCAAAGTTAACTCTTAAAACCTGCCTGTCTTCTGGCATAATGGTATTAATCTCTTCTTTGATAGCATCTTTGGCTGCTTCTTTGCCAGGCGTAGAACTCAACTCTTCTGCTGACATCGAAGAAAGCTGGGTAATAATGATATCCCTGATGGGCATTTTAAAGGGTTCCATGATGATTCTATAAAACTCCTCTGGTGGAACACCACCGCCACCGGCAGGTTTGGCACCATGACCACCACCGCCACCAGGTGGTACACCTATTTCAGGCTCTCCTTCGTGGCGTTCAATATCAAGTGATATTTTGACCTTCAGGTATCTTCTTTCGTTAGGGCTGTTCAGGTTTATAATAAAGTCATCTAACTCATAAGGAAATGTCATTGACGCACCTATATGACTGCTCTGATGGGCTTTGTCATCTTCCTGTGGGCCAAGTTTATTGACCATACCCTGCATCATCATATATGTAGCTGCAACAAATATTGCACATATAACCATTGTAAGTGCGCCGTTCATAACTACAAACCCGATAAAACCACCGGGTATATTACCGGTTCCACCGCTCTGCCCTTCTGCTTTGGGTTTTGGTTCTTTTGCTTTTGTAGGCCTTGCCATATATTATTCTCCTGAGGGTTGTTCTACTTGTAATTTTACATCAGGTTCAAAAATTTCGCTTCCACTGTTTAAGATAACTATATCAACTCTCCTGTTGGCCTGTCTTCCTTCGGTTGTAGTATTTGAGGCAACAGGTCGATATTTACCGTATCCGGCAGCTGAAAGCTTTGAGGGGGCAAAGTTAAACTTTTCTATAAAGTATTTAACAATGCTCGTTGCACGGTCTGTAGAAAGTTCCCAGTTTGAGGGGTATCTCGGTGTATTTATTGGCCGGTCGTCAGTGTGGCCTTCAACTCTGATAGGGTTTGGCAGCGTACGAAGAATTGTAGCAATTTCATTCAGGGTTGGCAGTGCCTGATTTTTTATTTCTGCCGACCCGGTATCAAAAAGAACTGTATCTGCAAGACTTATTATCAGCCCTCTTTCTGAATGTATCATGTTTATTTGATCCTGTGCAGGTAATTTTTCTTTGAGGAGGTTTTTGACTTTATCCAGTTCATTCATACTGGCAGGTACTTCCTGACTTGCTTCTTCGAGCTTTTTCTTGAGGGCTGCTATCTGCTCTTGAAAGCTGAAAGTAACAGGTTTTGCTTTAATGACAGATTGAGTTGTAGCAAACAGTTTATTGAGTTCGCTTCTTTTTTCTTTGTGAGTAAGTTCAATTGAGGCGAAAGATTTCTTCAGAGAGGTGGTGAAGTCTCTCATTTGAGCAATGTCAAGCTGCGATACAGCGTATAGAACTATAAAAAGTGCCAGAAGCATTGTAGTAAAATCTGCATATGAGACTATCCATCGGTTAGGGTCATGAGGATATGCTGAAAGCTTGTTTTGATCAGGTCTTACCATCCTTCGGGTTCCATTATTTCTTGTGGCTGGCTATATTGATATTTATGTATAAGGAAAGAGTTAAGTTTTTCTTCTACTACAGCAGGGTTTTCTCCTGAATGTATTGATAGAACGCCTTCAAGTATCATTTGTTTGATGGCGATTTCTTCATTGATCTTAATTCTGATTTTTCCGCCAAGTGGTAAAAGTATCAGGTTAGCGGCAGCAACCCCATAAAAAGTGGCAATAAAGGCAGTTGCAATGCCCTGACCCAGCATAGAGGGTTCTGATATGTGCTGCATAACTTGTATTAAACCAAGAACGGCTCCAACAATACCGAATGTAGGGGCAAACCCGCCAGCACTTTCAAATACCAGTGCGCTATAAGCGGCCTCTTCTTCTTCCTGTTTGATCTGTGTACCCAGTATATCTTTAATAACACGGGCATTTGCACTATCAGCTATTAACTGTACACCTTTTCTCAGAAAGTCATTATCTATGGTGTTTACTACTGGCTCAAGTGCCAGATTGCCTTCTCTTCTGGTCAGGTCTGCAAGGTTAATAATCTGAATAAAAACATTACGGAGATCGATTTTATCAGAGAGAAAAACTTTTTTAAGGGAGAAGATAGCGTTAATGATTGTTTTCATAGGGAAGTTAATCATTATAGCACCCAGAGTCCCGCCAAAAACAATAATAGCTGCGGTCGGGTGTATAATTGAAATAGCGGCACCAGATTCAAGCATTTGCCCGCCTATAATTGCTGACAGGCCGATAATGATTCCTATTAGAGTTGCAATATCCATAATTTTACCTGTTATTGATTTATTTTACTTCATACTTAGTAAACGCATTTGAAACACATATTTTAGAAAAATCAAGCTCTTATTTAATTTTAAGAGGTATTAAATTATGCGTTTACTATATTTAAAGATACCGTTTTCAGCTTTTTACATCATCCACTAAACAAATGATTAATGTGTTCAATAAGTCAGGACAAAAGTTTTAACAAAAAGGTAATAATAATTTCTTTCATACAAAAGATAAACAGCTATTTATTCTCTTAAATAGCCTTTGTTTTAAAAATAGACAGCAATAAATTTGTTTATTTCTTTTCCAGTGCCCTGATAATAGACTCACTATCTGTAAAGATTTTTTCTCTGACATCTGATGGGTTGGGTAGTTCAAAGTCAAGATAGTCTGCAATCTCAGGGTCAATCATGGGGAATACTTCTTTTTCTTGTGTGAGGCAATTAGCAACATATACAATCTGTGCCAGCGGTATATCATCTGTATCCTGTGGGTTATGGTGATATCGAATGCAATCTATAATGACGTTAGGCAGCTTCCATTTTGATGCCAGGGCTGCTCCTGCCTCTGTATGAAGAAAACCGAATAGAGTTTGTTCCATATATAGCTGATCGGCCCCCATATTAACAAGGCGTGATAATTCTTTCATTCTGTTTCTGTCATAGATTTCCATAACGGTTTTGCCTACGTCATGAAGCAGGCCTACAACAAAGGCTTCATCAGGGTTACCCATGCCTAATCCTTTTGAAAGCATTTGGCAGCCTACAGCACAACGAATAGAATGCACCCATAAGGTTCTTCCAGAATACGTTGTGAGCATTGGCTTTGTGGCAGCTCCAAATATAACCCCCCGAACATTTTCAAGACCCAATAAGGCCATAGCCTGATTAATTGTTGTTATCTGACTGGGAAAACCATAATAGGCTGAATTAACCATCTTAAGTATTTCTGTTGTTATTGAAAGATCTTTAGAAATGATTCTGCTCAACTGTCTGATGCTTGATCTGGGGTTTCCAATAACTGCTAATGCCTCAAAGATAATATTAGGCATTGATGGTAATGTTGGAAGATCGTCTATAATTTTGTCTAAAGATTGGTTTGTCATTATATTTTCTTTATTCAAAACAATTTCTATGACGGTGTCTGTTTTTTCTCTTTACTGAATATGTTTACCCGGGAAATACTTCTAAAACTATTGTGTTACAAAGATCATAGCATATTGTTTACGGGTTTTAATATTACTGTTTCAATAATTTTAACCCAAAAAAATCATTTCTCCTTACACTAAATTTAATAAATTAAAAAATATTATAACATTTGATTTTGATACAACATCCAAACCCCGGCAAATGACTATATTTTATAGAATATTTAAATTTATTCATTCTTTTGAGGCTCTAAAACTATTTTAGCATTATACACGTAAATAATTTCAATCAAACAAACGATTTAATGCATTCAAAATGGATTTATTAAAAATATATGACTATACTTATTAAATAAACCATTGCAAGGTTCAAACCAGAAATTCTATAACTACCATAGTATAAACCTTTTAAGAGAAAAAACCGGGGAAGTCTAATGAATATTAACAGGCCAGATCAAATATATCGGGTGCACCCTAATAATTATAACTTAACAGAAATTAAAGTAAGAAGAAACACTGATACCAGTAATACATCAGAGGTAAAAGAGAAGAAAAAACTTCCTGAAGATCTTATTCAGTGCATTAAACAGTGGGAAAATTCTGACCAGACAGAAAAGAAGAAAGGTGCCCGCTGGGATCTTTCTATAATGCCTCTCAAATATTATGTTCATAAAGGTATGTTTATATCAGGCTATCTTAAAGAATTTGAAGAGGTAATAAACACAGTAACACTGGATTGGTCCCGGGCATCGCTGGGCAAAATAAGGTTTATCAAGACCCTTTCAGAACAGGAAGCTGATATTGTTATAAGATGGGCAGATACAGTTATTATTGGTCGTGATTATGAATCAGGGCACAATAATCTCAAAGTGGTTGGTGAAAGAATAGAGAAAGCAGAAATATCTATAGTTTTATACCCGGCTATAGATAAGCTTTTGCCAGCATCAAAGAGAATTGAGCGTGTAAGGCGCACGTTATTACATGAGTTTGGCCATGCTCTTGGTTTGCATCACTCTGAAACTGCAAAAGACATAATGCATCACAGAGGTATTTCAAACAGGTCAATTTCAGAAAATGATATGCAGCGTCTTCAGGATCTATATAATTCTCCGCCAGTAAACGAGTTTAGCATTTAACAAGTTATGCCCGGTAAAATGACCTTTGCAGTTGTTCAGGGTTATTCTATACTGATCCTTGAAAGTAATGTATAGATTACTGAATTCTATCTGCATATATTAATTATTTACGTGGAATGGTATAGCACAGTTATGAATATTAACTATTAAGATGTTAATGTCTTTTATAGACTATAATATACCTTTTTTGCGCATATCAATCTGAAGTTTAAAACAGGTTTTCATAATTAACTGCCTTGATTTATTTGTTATTTCAGAGAATTTTATGACACTGAGATACCCTGTTTTGGTAGTAAAAAGGCTATCATGAGTTTTAGTGTAAAGAATTCTTCCCTTAGCAGGAACTGTGCCATCATAATCGCAAAGATCCCCTATATACATTTCAACATCGGCCATAAAACCTACATGAAGGTGTTGCGGAGTCCAGAATCTAACGCCACCGCCGCTAATATCGACAGTCTTACCCTCTGCAAGAATATCATGATACCCATCATTATATCTGACTTTGATTTTACGTTGAACACCCACCCTGAAAAACTCTCGACGTTGAATAGTCTTTTTTTCATGTGGAAAATCAATAATAACATTATCATCTCTGAAAGTTTCTTTGATTTGTGACCCCAGCACAATGACCCCACTATGTGTAAACATATTTAATTCTATTAGAGTGCCGGGTTTAAGCCCCTTGAGCATCTGTTTATGTTCTTGCGGGCAATCAAGCATAACACTGTCTGACGTATATCCTTTAATCTCAAATGAAATCCTGTGAGTTTCGCCTTCTGTTGTGACAATCAGCTCACCTTTTTTATTAAGATCAATAATGCCTTTTTTCTGTTCCATAATCACCTGATAGCCTTTTTATCCATTTTAATGTTTAATACTCAAAACTTGCAATAGTATAACCAATTTAATTCATAAACTATTAATAAATTGACCTGAAACAGTTATAGAAATTGAGGTTTAGCGAATACATCTATTTAACACAGTGTTAAAACATTGCAGGGAACAGAAGTTAGGGGGTCGGGTTTAAAAGTGCGGCGGCGCAGCACTTTTAAACCCTCAAGAATAAATAGACTATAAATTGATGAATAATTCGGGATAAAGATAAACTAATTTAAAATAACTGTTTAAATGGCAAAACCATTTCTATGTCAGAGATAAAGACTTATCCAGTCTTTACAAAACAAAAATATTTCTTGAGAAGAAATTTTGATCACAGTAAAATGACTTCAATCAATGAATTTTTGATGAGGTATCAAAAAATTTGCGGTTGGATAAATTTCTTAAAGTCTCACGATTAATAAAAAGAAGAACCGTCGCAAATACTGTGTGCAACCAGGGAAGGGTTTTTGTAAATAAAAATGTTGCTAAACCCTCTACCACTGTTAAGGAAGATGACTTCATTACCATTGAGTATGCTAACAAGACCGTTGTGGTAAAAATTCTTGAAGTACCTGCCGGCAATGTGAGCATTCAAGAGTCAAAAAATCTCTACGAATTAGTAGAACAGAAACAATACTGAGATATAGTTATTAGATAAGATTGGAGGACGCTATGTCTACTTTTATCGAACATATTAAAGCAAGACAAATTTTAGATTCCAGAGGCAACCCGACAATAGAAGTTGATGTTGTTTTGTCAGGTGGAGATATTGGCCGTGCAGCGGTTCCGTCAGGAGCTTCTACAGGTGTTCACGAAGCTCTTGAATTAAGAGATGAAGACCAGAGCCAGTATAACGGTAAAGGAGTTATGCAGGCAGTAGAGAATGTTAATGAAATTATTGCTAAAGAACTCATTGATCATGATGCTTCCAACCAGGTAGAAATCGACAAGCTCCTTATAGATATGGATGGAACAGAAACAAAGAAAAAACTTGGTGCTAATGCCATTTTAGGTGTCAGTCTGGCAATAGCAAAAGCTTCTGCTGCTGCGCTGGGTCTTCCTCTATACAGGTATATTGGTGGCGTTAATGCGTCAGTTTTACCTGTTCCGATGATGAATATTATTAATGGTGGTCAGCATGCTGATAACAATGTTGATCTTCAAGAATTTATGATTGTTCCTGTTGGTGCGCCAACATTTGCTGAGGCTCTCAGGTGGGGAGCTGAGACCTTCCACTCTCTTAAGAAAGTCTTACATGCCAGAGGCTACAATACAGCTGTAGGTGATGAAGGCGGTTTTGCGCCGGATCTTAAATCCAACGAAGAAGCTGTTGAAGTCATACTGGAAGCTATTGAAAAAGCCGGTTATACACAGAATGATATCAAATTAGCCCTTGACCCGGCATCTTCAGAATTTTATAAGGATGGTAAATATCACCTCGAAAGCGAAAACAAGGTTCTTTCTTCTGAAGAAATGGCTGACTATTATGTAAACTGGGTTAATAAATATCCAATTATTTCTATAGAAGACGGTATGGCTGAAGAAGACTGGGATGGCTGGAAAATTATTACTGACAAATTGGGCAACAAGATTCAACTCGTAGGTGATGACCTGTTTGTAACCAATACAAAACGCCTGGCAATGGGTATAGAAAGAAATATTGCTAACAGCATTCTGATTAAGCTTAATCAGATTGGTACACTTTCTGAAACCCTTGCCTGTATTAACATGGCACATCAGGCAGGCTATACAAGTGTTATCAGTCACAGATCAGGAGAAACAGAAGATACAACTATTGCTGACCTTGCTGTTGCAACCAATGCAGGACAAATTAAAACCGGCTCTGCCTGTAGAACAGACCGTGTAGCTAAATATAACCAGCTAATCAGAATTGAGCAGGAATTAGGGCCTGTTGCCAGATATGCAGGTATGCAGGCTTTTAAATGCCTTAAAAAGCTTTCCAGCGTTTGTTAATAGTATAATTCAATTAAAGATATATACAGAGAGGGCATTTAACTTGTCCTCTTTACTTTTGATAAAACAAATGTATTAGATCGCCAAGAATCAATAATATATTGATACTTGGAAGTAATGTATAGATTCTAGATTATAGAGGTCGGGTGTTATGCGGCGCCGTCGGCGCCGCATAACACCCTCATAAAACAGGGTTCAGCCGGTAGAGTGGCGGCCCCACCACAGCAAGTTCCCGCCCGCTGCCGCCCTTCAATTCGGGTTATGCTCGGCTCACTTCGTTCGCCTCGCAA